>Ga0163216_100506_pt1 | contig 59097 bp, 55 predicted proteins | sample SynspAceP_FD_167610 | JGI IMG/M metagenome (GOLD analysis project Ga0163216, IMG submission 167610) | Saline lake microbial communities from Ace Lake in Antarctica - Synechococcus sp. Ace-P (Illumina Assembly) | ecosystem: Environmental > Aquatic > Non-marine Saline and Alkaline > Saline ...
TGGTCAACGTGTTCGGGAAATGGTGCCGCCCTAATTACAACTCGGTTGTGGCCACGTTTTGTCACAACATTGCCCGCGACATACCCATCACTATCAACAAGCCCGATGCCGAGATCCGGCTGGTCCATGTCGACGATGCGATCGATGGCTGGATTGCCTGGCTCGCAGACCCTGGCGTTGGGGCGCAAATCACTGCCATCACACCAGAATACCGTATCACACTTCAGGGTCTTGCCGATCAGTTGCATGCCTATCACGCCATACGGAAAACCCATAATGTGGGCGAGACTGGGACCGGCCTGGGGCGTGTGCTGTATGCGACCTATCTCAGCTATTTGCCTGTTAGTGACTTTGCCTATCCTGTCCCCCGCCACGGCGACGCGCGAGGAGTGTTCGCGGAAATGCTGCGTACCGAGCATTCTGGGCAATTCAGCTTCTTCACCGCCGGGCCTGGAATTACGCGCGGCGGGCATTACCACCACACCAAGACAGAGAAATTCTTAGTGCTAAAAGGCAGGGCGCGGTTCCGGTTTCTAAATATGGATACCGAAGAAACGCACAACATCGAGACGACGGCCGAACAATCGCTGATAGTAGACACTGTGCCTGGTTGGAGCCACGACATCACCAATATCGGCGAGGAAGAACTGATCTGCATGCTCTGGGCCAACGAGCTTTTTGACCGCGAAAGGCCGGACACGGTGGCGCGGGCTTTGCACGTGTGAGAGCCGCAACCGTGTTTCATCAAAACAGGACGTTTTCAATGACCAAACTCAAAGTAGTTACCATCGTTGGCACCCGGCCCGAACTTATCCGCTTGTCGCGGGTTATGGCGGCCTTGGACAGGCAGTGCGATCATCTGATTGTGCATACTGGTCAGAATTATGACTATGAACTCAACGGAATCTTCTTCGAAGATCTCGATCTGCGCAAACCCGACGTTTTCCTTGAAGCTGCGGGAGAGAGCGCAGCCGAAACCATTGGCAATGTGATCGCCAAATCTGCACAGGTGCTGGCCGAGCATCGTCCAGACGCAGTATTAGTGCTTGGCGATACCAATTCGTGTCTGGCCGTGATCAGCGCCAAGCGGCTCAAGATCCCAACCTTTCACATGGAGGCCGGGAACCGCTGTTTCGACATGCGCGTCCCTGAAGAAATCAACCGCCGCATCGTCGATCATACGGCCGACATTAACCTGACCTATAGTCAGATCGCGCGAGAATACCTACTGCGCGAGGGGCTAGATCCGCAGCGCGTGATCGTCACCGGAAGCCCGATGCGTGAGGTGCTGTCTAAATATGCCGAACGTATAGAAACCTCTGACGTGCACAAGCGCTTGGGGTTGGAAAAGCACGGCTATTTCGTAGTCAGCGCTCACCGAGAAGAGAACATCGAAGACCCTAAACAATTTAAGGGGCTGGTTCAGATACTCAACATGCTGACTGAACGGTTCGACCTACCAGTGATCCTGTCGACCCATCCGCGCACCCGCAACAAGATCGTCGCGACCGGTGCGCAACTGGACCCACGTGTGCAACAGATGAAGCCATTCGGCTTTTCCGACTACAACGCGCTACAAATGAACGCGCGAGCGGTTCTCTCGGATAGCGGCACCATCACCGAGGAGAGCTCGATCCTAAATTTTCCCGCACTTAACATTAGGGATACTCACGAACGCCCTGAAGGGATGGAGGAAGGCGCGGTGATGATGGTCGGCATGAACCCGGAGAGGGTCTTGCAATGCCTCGACATTCTAGCAAGGCAACCGCGCGGGGAAGACCGCCTGATGCGTATGGTGAACGATTACTCCCCCGACAACGTGTCTGAAAAGGTGCTGCGGATCATTCACAGCTATACCGATTTTGTGAACCGGGTTATCTGGCACAAGCCATAGCATCACTAGATATTTCCTTGCGAGTTTGTCAGTCGGACGAAAATAACGCGCTTGAGTAATTTTGATTATTGCATTTCGAACGGATGGGTCAGTTATGATCGCGAATGCCCACGGTCGATCCTAAATGTATTCCCAATCATGTTATTCGTTGTATCTTGCAAGGTCTCGTGGTTTGTATAAGGCACCTCTATGACTAACTTAGGCATTGTGATACGTTAGAAGTGTATGTTTTTGCCTTAAAGCTGATACTCTCCTGTTCCTATATATCCAGACGACAGGTTCCATGAAAATTTTCATTCTCGCTTCCCTCTCGACATCTCTACAAAATTTTCGCGGTCCACTGATTTTGGCGCTGCGCGACTGCGGTCATGAGGTCCATGTCGGAGCACCGAAGTTGACAGCGGATCGAGCTACGCACCATTGGCTGAAGAAACACGGAATTACATCGCATGATGTGCCGATGTCGCGCGCAGGGCTCAACCCTTTTGCGGATTTGCGTCTGGCATTGGCGCTATTTAAATTGATGCGGCGGCTGCACGTGGAAGTGTTCCTTGGCTATACGATAAAACCCGTGATCTGGGGCATGTTTGCAGCACGGCTTGCCCGCGTCCCGTACCGCGTAGCGTTGGTCACAGGACTGGGCTATGCTTTTACTGGGCAGGCGAAAGGCAAGCGCGCGGTTATTCAGATGCTCGCGAGAAGCCTTTATCTCAAGGCGTTTCGTCAGGCGCATCTAATTTTTTTTCAGAACCGGGACGATCCAGCGGAGATGGCACGTCAAGGCATGTTGCCCTCAAATGTGCCGGTGAGGGTGGTGAACGGCTCCGGGGTGGATCTAGCGCAGTTTATGCAGGTTGGATTAACTGCGGGGCCACCTCAATTTCTGCTAATTGCGCGCCTTTTGGGAGACAAAGGAGTTCGCGAATATGCTCAAGCAGCCGCTGCGTTAATGCCGCATTGGCCAGGGGTAGGCTTTCACATTGTCGGCGGTATTGACCCCAATCCCGACGGAATTTCCATCGCGGAGGTGGAAGAATGGACGCGTGCTGGCCACATCATTTGGCACGGCGCTGTTGATGATGTGCACTCAGCGCTAGCTGCGGCACATGTATATGTATTGCCGAGCTATCGTGAGGGCACGCCACGCACCGTACTCGAAGCGATGGCTACAGGTCGGGCCATCATTACAACTGATGCACCGGGATGCCGCGAAACAGTCCGGGATGGCGTGAATGGTTTTCTTGTACCGGTTCGTGATGTTAAGGCGCTTATTGCTGCTATGGAGAAGTTCCTTTTAGAGCCTGAACTGATCGAACAAATGGGAGAAAAGTCCCGCGAGATTGTGGTCGATAAATATGATGTCCGTAAGGTGAATACCACCATGATAAACGAAATGGCTTTATGATCATTGCACAGGGTCAGAAGGGCTTAAACTGTGGGCACCGTTTCTCGAGTATTCGTTGAGCGACTATTGCCAGCATGGCGGCCAGATTAGAAGTTAGTTACCTATGAAAAGACTATTAGATATTATTGGGGCCGTCGGTGGATTGGTGATACTATCGCCGGTGATTGCGGTAGTCGCCGTCATGATACGCCGCCAAATGGGCGCGCCAGTGCTCTTTAGTCAAATCCGCCCCGGGTGGAATAAAAAACCCTTTCAGATGATTAAATTCCGCTCCATGCGCAATGCTATTAATGCAAATGGTAATCCTCTGCCAGACTCCAAACGGTTAACGCGGCTCGGCCTGTTCTTAAGGTCTAGTTCCCTGGACGAGCTACCTGAACTCTGGAATGTCCTCAAAGGAGATATGAGCCTTGTTGGCCCTCGCCCCCTTCTGATGGAGTATTTGCCACTCTACTCTTCCGAGCAGGCACGTCGACATCATGTGCGCCCAGGCGTTACTGGCTGGGCACAGGTCCATGGACGTAACGCGATCTCATGGGAGGAGAAATTCGAGCTAGACGTATGGTATGTCGACAACCGCACACTTTGGCTAGACTTGAAGATTATCTGTATGACAATACGCAAAGTCTTTAAACGAGACGGAATATCGGCGGCCGGCGAAGCAACGATGCCTAAGTTCACAGGAAACAAACTTTGAGCAAGTTGTTAGGCGTCTATGGTGCATCAGGATGCGGACGAGGGATTATGCCTCTATTTCGCCAGCAACACCCAAATTCCGAACTTGTTTTTATCGACGATGGTCAGTCCGCAAGGGTTGTGAACGGTCAAGAAGTCGTCAGCTGGTCAGCGTTTTGTAGTCGCCAGGACAAGGGGAAGGCCGTCAGCATCGCCATTGCCGCATCGCAAACCCGAGAAGCGCTTGCGAATAAATGTGATGCTGCGGGAATTCCTCTATTAACCGCCTGCGCCGCCTCGGTTGTCCAAATGGACGATGTCGTCATCCAGGACGGTGCATGTCTCTCGCCCTTTGTGACCCTTACCTCGAACATCCGCATCGGCCGCTGTTTTCATGCAAACCTATATTCCTATGTTGAACATGATTGTGTCATTGGCGATTTTGTCACCTTTGGTCCCGGAGCCAAGGTGAACGGGAACGTGACGATTGGGGATCATGCCTACATCGGCTCCGGCGCAGTCATTCGGCAAGGCCTTAAAATCGGTGCGTATGCCACGGTCGGTATGGGTGCTGTCGTTACCCGTAGTGTCCCGCCCGGCCAAACTGTCATTGGCAACCCAGCCAAACCCATAATCAAGGACTAACCCATGCGCATTTATCTTTCTCGCCCCCATATGTCCGGTCATGAGGAGCCGCGGGTCGCAGAAGCTTTCGCCTCGAATTTTGTGGCCCCCCTCGGTCCACAGTTGGATGCGTTCGAGGCCAAGATCACCGAGTACCTTGCGGCTGACGTCCATTGCGTCGGCCTGTCGTCTGGGTCTGCTGCGCTCCACCTCGCATTGCGGATCGCGGGCGTTGGTAGAGGCGACGAGGTCTGGATTTCCTCAATGACCTTTGCGGGAGGAATTTTTCCGGTAAACTATCTCGGTGCTAAGGCGCGCTTTTTTGACCTTTCACCAGAGAGTTGGACGATCGACACCGATCTTCTGGCCGAGGAACTGGCGAAGGCTGCCAGAGAAAATCGCCTGCCAAAGGCAATCGTGCCAACCGACCTCTACGGCCAATCTGTCGCGCTCGATACGCTGGAAGCTCTAGCCGCAAAGTACGACATTCGACTGATCCTCGACAGCGCAGAAAGCCTTGGGGCAAACTATACCTGTGGTCGAAAGGCTGGCAGTGGAGGAGACGCCGCGATATTGTCGTTCAACGGCAACAAGATCATCACCACCTCAGGTGGCGGTATGCTGGTAACGCGCCATAAAGCATGGGCAGACGAGGCGCGGTTCCTGGCTACGCAGGCGCGCGATCCTGCCCCTCACTACGAACATTCGACCTACGGCTACAACTACCGGCTTTCCAACATCTGTGCAGCCATAGGTCTGGGTCAGATGGAAGTTCTCGATGGCCGCGTGACCCGCCGCCGTGAGATATTTTCGCGCTACGAGGCGGCGCTTGAACGGCCAGGCATATCCTTCATGCCAGAACCCGAAGGTCAGCATTCAACGCGTTGGCTCACTGCCCTGACAATTGACCCAAATGAAACTGGCAGCACCCGTGAGGATATTCGCCTGATGCTGCTGGAGCAGCAGATCGAGTCGCGGCCTCTCTGGAAGCCGATGCACATGCAGCCACTATACGCTGGTTCAGATTACCACGGGAGCGGCGTCGATGAGAACCTCTTCGCTAACGGGCTTTGCTTGCCGTCAGGCAGCGATATGAGTGATGAACAACAAGATGAAGTGATCGAACTCATCAACGGACTTTTGGCCTGATGGAAGTGAGATACGTTACAAGATAAGACGACAGGGACTAACTTCAAATAGTTGCAAGTGATGCCCTGCCGACCAATCAACTCACCCGGACATCACTTACCTGTACGTGATACCCTTCGACCCGCGCGGCAATCAACTTGCGCAGCCGAACCGAGTCCGCCGCCGAAATTGACCCGTTCAATTCTCTTACCATTGCAGCCACCTCGATCTGGCTCAGCATCCCCTCTTGCGCTCGGAGGATTTTCGCATGTGGTGTCGGTAACAAGCTGTCGTCGTCGATCAATAGCTCTTCGTAGAGCTTCTCACCGGGCCTCAGACCTGTCACTTTTATCTCGATGTCGCCCTCCCCTGTCTCCGGATCTTTAACCTTACGGCCGGAGAGTGTGATCATCCGGCGGGCGATGTCGATGATCTTTTGAGGCTCTCCCATATCAAGCACGAATACGTCACTACCTTTAGCGTAAGCACCGGCCAGCAAGACCAGACGCGCGGCTTCGGGGATGGTCATGAAGAAACGCGTGACGTCTTTGTGGGTCACCGTCACCGGACCCCCACGAGCGATTTGCTTTTGGAACAATGGTAGGACCGAACCAGAGGACCCCAGTACGTTGCCGAAGCGCACCATGGCAAATTTCGTACCAGCATTTCGCGTCTGGACATCTTGTACCACCAACTCGGCCATCCGTTTAGTGGCACCCATTATATTTGTCGGCCGTACGGCTTTGTCAGTGGAGACGAGAATGAAGCGCTCGAGCTTCGCCTCCGCAGCAGCTTCGGCGACGACTTGGCTACCGAGCACATTGTTACGCGCGCCTTCTAGCTCGTTTTCTTCGACCAGTGGAACATGCTTATAGGCTGCGGCGTGAAGGACAATCTCGACCCCCTCCTCAGCAATCACGCCGGCTACGCGCGCCTTGTTGGTGACCGACCCAAGGCGGGAGACAATAGGAATGCCGGTGGCCGCCGATTCGGCCTGCAGTTCTTGGTCTATCGTGTAAAGCTGGAACTCACCCTGCTCAAACAAGACAATCCGCGCAGGGTTACAGTTGAGAAGCTGCCGGCACAGTTCGGACCCGATGGATCCCCCTGCCCCGGTCACCATCACGACGCGCCCGGCATAGGTTTTTGCGATCTCTGGCGTATCAAGATCAACCTTATCTCGGCCCAAAAGCTGGTCTGGCGCAACGGTCCGCAGGCTATCAGCAAGCCCTTTCCCAGACATCAGGTCCACATAGGACGGCAGCACCTGCACCTCGACCTCATAGACGCTGAGCTTTGAGATCAACTCATCCCTACGTTTCTTGGCCATCGTGGGTACAGCCAGCAGAATTTGTTCGATATCGCGTGTTCTGATCAGCTTCCCGAGTCTAGCGGGATCATGAACAGGCAGGCCGGCGACCATGAGACCGTGCAGATTCGGGTTGTCATCGATGAAGAACACTGGTCGCGCTTCGCTCGCCTGCCGCAAGGCGGCTGCCAATTGGATACCCGCGGCGCCTGCCCCATAGATCGCGACGGGTTTGCGGTTACCGCCGCGCTCTGAGAGCCAACGCAGGAGGTTCAGCCCGACCACGCGCGCCGCGACGGCGAAGATGCAGAAGAACAACCCCAAAAGAAGGGGCACCGACCGCGGAGCTGACAGCTTGAACCAATAACTTAGCATCACCGCACTGAAGGCAATCAACAGCGACGCTACGCCAATGTTTGACATGGAATGGGTATCAAAAGCGTTAAGCTTGATCCGGTGGAGCCGCAGTGCCCAGATGATACCAACGCCCCACATCGAAATGACGGGAAATAGCACCCAACTGTCAGCGATTGACATCCAGGGCGTGCCCGTCCCGTAACGGAACGCAAAGGCGCAATAGAGAGCAAGGGGGACGAGCATGCTGTCGACGGCCAGGAAAATGGCCCGCTTTTTCGCCCTCGACAGGTCGTGAATACTGTTCATGTGCATGGCGATAATTTTCTTTGAATATAAATGGTCGTTTGTAATGTACAGAGGTTACCAAATTACTCGCATTTCACGAAGGTATTTTTGCGGATCAACTGGCTGCGGGTCAGGGTCTTGGCCCTTGCCTTGTTGTGGCCGCAACATGTTGGATATTCCTCCTCATGCCACCCTATATTAAGGGACACGCCAAAAGGGAATACGCAAGAAACTGCTGGCAGCTCTATGGTGATTTGACTGAGAGCATTCATGTTCCACCCGATCTCAGCAATGAAGATTCGTTGAAGCGCCTATCCCCTGCCGATCCGCCTTAAGCTGGCAATTTTCGGCTTAGTGCAATCATAAGGCACTGTAATGCAAAGATATTAAAAATTGTCAGCTGACAATTTCACGATTTGCCAGTGCCATCACCATCGGTTTCAACGAAAACACCCCATCCCTTGCCATTTGTGTCAGCCGGCGAAGGTACGCACCTGGACTGCGAATGGCAGTTGCTTTCTCGAGCATACATAGGACGGTGATCGCAGCAGCCTCCCTGCCCATGATGCGCTTGGCGTCGATCATCACGGGTTGGTCGATCCCAAGCATAGGCGCGATCTTGTCAGAGATACGCTCTACATCAGCCCAGTTGCGCAGGGGTTCTGGGAAGAAGAACTGGTGTTCCCTGCATGTGCTAAGAACTTGACCGAGAGAAACGCTTTGGTCTTTCTCAGCTTCGTTGTTTTCGACTGGTTGTGGCCTTTCGGGAGTACACGCCCCATGCCCTTCAGAGTCAAAATGGATTATATCTGAATCCTGTATGTGCCGCTCATTTTGGGCGTAAGTGGTGCTCACTTCTTCTGTCTTTGAAGCTTTCTCAAGACCCGTTTTCAACAGGTTCTTGAGAGCCGCTGCCATCTCACGCAGCTCTGTTTTATCCGCTTTTCTGCGAAGCAACTTTGCGACCTCGGCGAGCTGCTCTTCGTGGCCAGTTTCCTGCATGAGCGTTGCACGCAGCATCAGAACCTCGTCACGCAACGCAAGCAGCTCTTCCTGTCGCACCTGTGCTTCTGTGGCAGCAAGACTGATAGCGTCCGCCTGATGCACCATCGGTGATAGATCGAAACCGAAAGCTGCGGTGATCTCCCCACCGCGGCTATGAGAAAAGCGCTTGCGATTAGGGCTGTCGTGACGGCTGACAATGCCCGCGCGGAGCAGCTGTGCCAGATGGCGGCGCAGCGTGCTCTCGGGCATCCCATGCAACCGTTCAGACAGCCGCTGGTTCGAGGCAAAGACAATGCCTGCAGCCCCCGATGGAATGTGGCGGGAGGGCAAGAACGTCAGCAGCGCCTGCAACACCGTGAGTGTCCGGTGCGACAGCTCGTAAGCCTCCGCCGCCTGTGTGAGCTGGTCGAGAAGCTGCCATTTGTCCGGCCCGCTGGGGTTCGCTGCGCGGTCGTTTACTGGCCGCCCGACGAGAGTTCGGAACGCTTTACCCATCAAATTTTCACGAAAGACAATAAAATACCCGCTCCACCCGAGGGGGCGGAGTTGACAGAGGTAAATCTTTAGGGCTATCTCGAAGGTGCAAAGTTTGAGAATGGCCTTCCGGGATTTATCCTGGGGGGCTTTTTTTATGGTCCGGTTGTGCCTCCTGTTGTTACTTCCTCAATGTCTCACGCCTTGGACTGTCGCCAGCGGTCGTGAATATCTCTCATCAGCTCTTCGGCGTGGGTGTCGAGCCATTTGTCGAACCCTCCGGCCGTTTGAGCGGATATGTTCAGGGATACCCCACGCGGTGTCCGCCGCACTTCGGCCAAGGCTTTGCCGTCCTGGTTGCGCAGTGTGCGCGCTTCGGTGGCTGCCGGGGCAGGGGCCTTGGGGGTTGGTTTGTTGTTCGCGGCCTTGAAAATGCTCTCGAAGCGCTCGTCCGAGTTCAGGTCGCTGAATGTATCGACGGTGGTGGCCTCTTCGGCGCGGGATTTGGCCTCCGGCTCTTGCACAAGCTTTGCCAGTGTCAGCCAGCGATCCCGCCCGATGCTGGGGGCTGAGCCGATCTTGCGCAGGAAAGTCAGATCAAAGGCATTCCCGACTTTGAGCATCCGGCTCACCATAGGCAAGTCGACCGTTAGCGCATCCGCGACTGTCTGCCGGTCATGCCCGCTTGCATCAAGCTGCGCCGCAAAGCTCGCCTTTTCTACAAAAGACAGATCCTGCCGCGCGGTGTTTTCCTGACCTTGGGCCATCACCAGTGCGTGGTCATCCAGATGGCGGACCATAGCCTTGACCGGCACGCCGATCGCTTTCAGCGCTTTCAGCCGGCGCCGGCCATAAACAATCTCGAACCGTCCGGATTGGGACGGGTGAGGGCGCACAAGAACAGGCACCTGTTGGCCGTAGGTCCGCAGGCTGTCTTCCAGCTTGCGTTGCAATTCACCATCAATGCCCAAGCGGTCTTCGACGCCCGCCATATCGATCAGGCTCGCATCAAGATCCTGAACCGCGTTCTCTTGCAGTCGCGTTAGCGAGGATTGCAGCGCACCAACAGCACCGCGAGGCGCCGTCGATGGTTTAAGTGTCGGCCGTTCCTGCGGTGGGGTAGGGGCCTTTGTCTCGGATGAAAGAATACCTTTACGTGCCATTAACGCCCCCATGCTTTCTGAATCATGGATTCAATTTCATCGTTAACCAGATTTAGTGAATCGAGCGCACGGTCATAGGTGTTCCGGTGGAACTGGGCCCGATCGACCTCGTAAATCGTCTGGTGAGTCAGACCCGCGTCGGAAATCGCGGTAGATTTTAGCATGGGTGCGACCATCACCTCGTCGTCAAAAAGCTGCCGCAGGAAAGCGAGCACCTGCTGTTGCGGACCGTCATTCGGCTCGTATCGGTTAATGAGGAAACGCATGAAATCAAACTCCATGCTCGCACCGGCATTCGAGACAACGTCGAGTAGATCCGCACTCATCTGAAGGAACTGCGACATCGAAGCGACATCAAGCATGTTCGGTACAACAGTGATCAACACACCTGTCGACGCGCAAAGCGCTGCCATCGTCAGATACCCTAGCTGCGGCGGACAGTCGAAAATCACCACGTCGTAGTTTTGCTCTACATCTCGTAAAGCCGTTGCCAACCGTGCGAAGAACGGCGGCTGCGCGTGGTTCATCAACGCCTGCGGGGTCTCGTGCTCAAACTCTTGCAGCATCAGCCCACCGGGGGCGAGGTCAATCCCAGTGAAATAGGTTTTCTGGATAACGTCTTCTAAGGCGACCGGATCGTCATACCGGATAGCGTCGTAGATCGTGCCAGAATTCAGAAAATCATACTCAGGACGATAGCCAAACAGCGTGGTTAGAGACGCTTGTGGGTCGATATCGACACAAAGAACACGATAGCCTTTCAACGCCAAACGTTGCGCAGCATGTACCGCACTCGTCGTTTTGCCCGAGCCACCCTTGAAGTTCAGAAAGGACAGAACCTGCAGCTTGTCCCCTTCGCGGCGACCTCGTTGGTAGGCTCCGCGACTTTTGGCACTGGCCTCAAGAACGCGACGCAGTTCCAACAGATCATACGCAGAATAGTGTCTGCGGCCGCCGGGCGACGTGTGGACTTCGGGAGCCTTATCGTCAAAATGCAACTTGCGCAAAAAGCTCGTTGAGATGCCCAAAAGCTCCGCAGCTTCGCCTGCGGAAAACAGACGAAGTTGTTTGCGCGCATCGGGCGCAAAGATCTTGTGCATGTGACCTTCCAAGGCCGCAGCCAAGGTTTCCGCATTCTGGCGGATCCGTGTATTGATGTGTACGGTGCCTGTCACATCGTCCTCGCTCTCAGGAACGCTATTCTTCGGTAGCGCATTTGTTTCCGTTACTTAACGTCTAAACATCTGCCGGCGCAACAGATTCTTGAAACACCCGCCGGTTGGGAGTGAGGCTAGATGATGTGGGAGAGGGCAGGGGGACGTCTATTTGTAGGCTAGGCGTCTGAATCTAAAGGATTACTGATTGATAGGAGCATAAACGTAGCTCTTTTACGCATCTCTATGAAGATGCCTGAACTGTACCCGGCCTCATGAAAGGGCCTCCAAATAGCGACGTGCAGGCGCGAATCCCCTTGGGTAGAATTCGGCTGATTTTAACGACATTGCTGGTTCTCACCTTTTGGGCCAGCTGGCCGTTTATCGGCATGGCTTTACTGCTTGACGCGTCTACACAGCAAATTCTAATATGACATAGGTTCAGACAATATCTGGACCCTCGGTCAAGAGGCAAGACGCTCCTTCCGAAGTCTATCCAAGTTAAACATGGATGGCTTTGGACGTATGCCTGCCTCCAAGGTCTATCCTTTTTCAAGGAGCCTTTATGGCCGATGATTCCGCTTCACCCCTCAAATATTTCGCCACTCCAGTAGCGGGAGGCGAAGATGTCGTTTGATCTTGTTCGCACCGTACGTGCAAAAAAGCTACCTTCTTCGACCCTAAAAAATGTCCTGGTCTACCTAGCAGAACGTGCAAGCCATGATGGTCGCAATATTTGGCCGGCAATCGACACGATTGCAGCAGAAACTGGGTTTTCGACGTCAACCGTGGATGTTGCGATAAGCAATCTGAAATCAAATGGTCTGATTGTAAAGGTTGGGGCCAAGAAGCTGCCTAATGGAAAACGTTCAAGCCTATATGAAATTGATCTGGCTAAACTACATGCGTTGCCCGAAGCGCGCATTCGCGAGCGCACTGATTGGCAGAAAAATTCCGACCTGAAATCAGGCCAGGCAAAGACCTGCAACGCTTCTAATGCGGGTGGCACCGAAGCTTGTGATACCCGGCTGTCGGGTGCTGTGCCACCCGACAGCCGGGTACAATATACAAAAGATAAGAATATTCTTAGTAATACTAAAAGCTCTGGTACTTCCTCACCGAGCGGTACACCGACTCCCTTTGACCCCATCCTCATGGAGGCGATCACAGCTTACAACAACACTGCGAAAAAGAGCGGGTGGTATCTTTTCCCCGCGCAGGATGCGGAGGCAAAGGCGCTGCTTCGGCAATGCTTAGAAGATTTGGGGGGGATAGAAGGGTGGTACGCTGCGCTAGAGCGTGCTGCAAAATCTGATTTCCTTTGCGGGCGCTCTTCGGGCACGGAGTTCAAGCTTCAAGCTAAGTATTTGATGAACAATCTTAAAAAACTCCATGATGGGGGTTTTGACAATCCTGTCACAGCGGCCCTAAAGGCGATCCCGCAAGCATATTTGGCGCAGATGGGACGGATACTCCGCGAGATCGCTTTTGACCATGGGGTCGAGGTTTGGAAATTGCGCTCCCCGAAATTCGCTCCTCAATATCCGAAAGCGATACAGGCTGTTCGCGACGCGGTGAAGAAGACGGATATCCCAGTGGATATCATATCTAAATTCTTCGGGGAGGTCATGGCATGACCAACAAACTCAAGCCTCATGAACGCGATCCAAAGACGCCCAATGTACGCGCGTTTCCGACCTTTGATCCCAGCAATGAAAATAGCTTTGTGGGCGGCGCGCCGGCTCCTGAAATGCTTCGTGATCTTTGTGGGACAAAGACAAACGCCGCTGGCATTGGATTGTTGATGTCAGCCATGCAAGCTCTCGGCCCAGATGCGAAAGAGTTTCGCCAGTTTATGAGCGCACTATGGGCGGAGGAAGAGCCCAAATCGGCGGTTGAGGCGATGTTGGTGCAACAGCTGGGGACGATCCATCTAGCCATTTCCAAACTTTCAATGCGCTTCAACAGTAACATCGATTTGGCGACACAGATGGCCTTGTTGAAGGCCATCAATAATTCGATGCGAACTGCGGCCGAGCTTGTTCGCACTTTGAAGAAATACCGCTCCGCTGCAAACCAAACGGTGCGGATCGAGCGGGTGAACGTCAGCGATGGTGGGCAGGCCATCGTTGGCGACATACACCGTGGGGGGGATCGCAATGAATAATGACATCAACCCCATGCAAAGCGCGCATAATGCTCAGCGTTGCTCGGCGACAAGTAAACGTACCGGGCAACCGTGTCGGGCACCGGCTGTGAAGGGTTTCTCGGTCTGTCGCATGCATGGTGCGCGTGGTGGCGCACCTAGGGGCGCAGGAAACGGGCGCTATAGCCACGGTTTGCGCAGCGAGTTCTATACCACGCTGTTTGAAGAAAACCGCCGCCTGAACAAGCAGGTCAGGGAGGCGATCAATGACCTTCTATGAATTCTTTTCCGGCGGCGGGATGGTGCGGGCGGGGTTGGGGGCGCAATGGCGGCGTCTTTTTGCCAATGATGTCTCGCCCCAGAAAGCGCGTATCTATCGGCGCAACTGGGGTGGGGACGCGCTGGTTTTGGCGGATATTGCGGCGCTGGCCTCTACCGACCTTCCCGACGTGCCAGATCTGGTATGGGGGTCTTTCCCTTGCCAGGATCTGTCGGTCGCGGGTGCGGGGGCGGGGCTTGCGGGGCAGCGGTCGGGGAGCTTCTGGTCTTTGATCGGGTTGCTGCATGCCCTCAAGGACCAGGGGCGGGCACCGCGTCTGATCGTGTTGGAGAATGTGCTGGGCACGCTGAGCGCGAACGGCGGCGCGGACTTTACGCCACTTTGCCGGGCGGTCGCGGGGCTGGGCTATGATCTGGGGGCCGTGGTGATGGATGCTGCGGATTTTCTGCCGCAGTCGCGTCCGCGTCTGTTCATCATTGCGGTCCGGAAAGGGATAACGCCGCCTGATGCCGTGGTCGCTTCGGGCCCGCAGAGCCATTGGCATCCTCCGGCGATTGTTACGGCGTACCAACGGTTGCCGCAGCGGCTGCAACAACACTGGCGTTGGTGGGCGATGCCGGCATCTGCGCCGCGCGTTCTGAGGCTTTCCGATCTGATTGAAACTGGATTGCCAGCTGACAATTGGGATACGCCGCTGAAGACCAATCAGCTGCTACTGATGATGAATGAAACGCATCTGCAAAAGGTGGCCTTGGCCAAAGCGCAGGGCGGCGCAGTAATCGGCACGATATACAAGCGCACGCGGGTTGAGCAGGGGCAGAAGTTCCAGCGGGCTGAGGTGCGCTTTGACGATTTGGCGGGGTGCCTGCGCACGCCGGGCGGCGGGTCCTCTCGTCAGCATCTGCTTGTCGTGTCGCCCAAGGCGATCCGATCGCGCGTGATGTCGCCGCGCGAAACGGCGCGGCTTATGGGGTTGCGTGACAGGTATGTGCTGCCCGAAAAGGCGTCGGAGGCGTATCAGCTGACCGGCGATGGGGTTGCCGTGCCGGTGGTGTGCTATCTTGCGAAATGGCTTTTGGAGCCGATGTTGGCGGGCGGAAGTCCCTGGAAACATGGGACTGTTTCTTCGCCTTTCCCTGCACAGGCAAAAATCCTCCAGTTCCGTTGAAACTCACCGGAACCAAAGCCCGCAGCGCGTGTTATCTCTTCGGAAATAATGACTACGATATCAACGCTCTACCGGTCGCTTCAGCACCGGTGAAGCTTCCCATTAATCATAGCTAAAGGTGTGAGTATGCAGAGCAAGAATGACGCGATGAGTGAGCTTTGGCGGGTGCTGAGCGGGACGCAGGCAGCCTATGAAACGGCCTTGAAAGACCTTGATGATGGCGCGGGTAAGGATTTGGTGAGCGAGATCACCGCCATGCGTAAGGAGAATATTGCTCAGGTCGAGAAATATCTTTCGAACGCGGGCATTGAGACCAGCGCGCTGGAGGAGCCGGATCGGGTCTATTCTGCGCTGGATTGGACCTCGGCCGGGATCGAGGGGCCTGATGGGGTCGAGGCGCAGGCGCGTAAATACGAGACGAATATGCTGGAGGCCTATGACCGGGCGATCGAACCCTATGCCGCGGGCGATCCCGAGCTTCAGTTCCTGACGGAGCAATATCAACAGCTGAGCCAGAAGCTGGGCGGTCTAACCCCAGATCGCGCCGCTGCCTGAGTTGGATATGCAGTGAACCTCACTGGGTAAACAGATGTACCATGTGGCAGTCTGATGCAGATCGGGCTGCCATTCTCTTTGGTTGGCAGCTTATCTGCGGAATGAAGGAGCACGGCGATGATATCTGCGATCTTCGGCATCTGTTTATTGCTGGTCGTGACGGCGGATGTCGTGATGTCGACGCTTGGGGTGGGGGCAAATGGTCCGCTTGCTCCACGCGTTGCGCGCGGGACTTTCCACATCATTCGGCTTTTTCCGAGACAGGATCGGTTGTCTCGCCGGCGTCAGACGCCCCGACGAACATTGTTGAAAAGGCGATTTACGCAGGTCACTTACTGTCCACACTGGGCGGTGGGAACTAAGAAACCAGCGGCCTACTATGGGGGGCTGTCTCGGCTCTAATAGGCATATCAGGGATGGTTGTGCTGACCTTATCGGTTTCTTTTGTCTATTCCACGACCCAAGCTGTTTCTGCCGGACGGGCCATTCTGGCGCTGTCTGATATTCACCAGCCGGGTACCGACCAGTTCAGCCGGGTTCTCTTGCCGCAGTTTGCGACGCTTGTCGCGCAAATTAAGGCGATCCCCTTCGCGCTTTACTTCAGTTCTGTGCGCGAGGAGCGTCGGCTGCCGCAAAAGCTGGCGCAGCTTCGGTCACATCCACAGATATCCGAGCAGGACCGCAAGAACCTCGACATTCTGCTGCGGGAACTGCCGGGGTTGGAACACGTGCAGCAGGACAGCTTTGACGACGCGTTTAACGATTGGGCCAAGGGATATACTCTCCGCCCCTAAGAGAGTTGGGCGGTACGTCCCATCACAGCCCGCCGCGGTCGGATTTTAGGTCTTCCGCTTGCTGATGAATCACCATCTTTTCCACCGGATAGGGTCTAATTAGGCGGAATGCGTCCTCCGCCGGTGCTGTCAGCCATGCCTCGTAATCATCGGGGTCCAAGATCGCAGGCATCCGATCAGGATGGGTGTCTTTCACCAGATCATTCGGGGTGGTTGTGATCATCGAAGACGTGATCAACTCGCGGTACTCCGTCCCGTAGTTGCCCGCAAAGCTGCGCCAAATGCCGGCGAGGGCGAAGGGCGGGCGGGCTGCCTCTCCGGTCACGCCGAACCAGACATAGGTCGCGGGATTACGTCCCTTTGCTTCGCAAAAGCTGGAGGCGGGGATCAGACAGCGACGTTCGGTAAAGCTCGACTTCCAAAAGGACGAACTGCGCAATTTATCATCGCGTGCGTTGTTTACTGCCTTGGGCTGGATCGGTTTGCCAGTTTTCTTGGAGACCTGCGGCAGCACGAATCCCCAGTTGGTATTGCGAAGCACACGCTCCCCGTTTTCATCCAGCGCCACGATAGGTGCCGTTCCCTTGGGAAAGATGGCCGTATGCGGCTCTGCATTGCCCAGATGGTCGTTCATGGTGCTCACCGCGAACAGCTGCTGCATGAGGGTAGGGGCCAGGGTGTTGGCATAGAGGTTGCACATCAGGAGGCCTCCATAGGCTGTAGGGGCGGTCATATTTTTTAACGTTAACGTAATAATATGCGGGAAAGTCCCACAAGGCGATCTAGTTCAACTTATAGAGCCCGCAATTTGTCGCCCAGTCACCCACCTTACAGCCCCGTATTTAATCACAAGGACGGAGAGAGCATGACCGACCCCACGTCAGATAACGGCGAGATAGAGACTGATTTCGAGGTCGGTCAGGACAATATCGACGGCAGCCTCGGCCCCATCGGGTTTGATATTCACAACCCCGTTTTCGTGGTCTCTGGCGTGACAGCGGTTGCCTTTGTGCTGCTGACGCTGATCTTTCCGGATCAGGCGGGCGCGGTGTTTCTTGCGGTGCGTGATTTCGCGACAAGCAAGCTCGACTGGATGTTCATGATTATCGTGAACTTCTTTGTCATCTTTTGTATCGCGCTGATCTTTATGCCCATGTCCAAGGTGCGTTTGGGGGGCGAGGATGCGGTGCCGGAATATTCCTACCCCGCGTGGTTCGCGATGCTGTTCGCGGCCGGTATGGGGATCGGGCTGCTGTTCTTTGGCGTGCTGGAACCGGTCTATCATATGAACGTCTCTGGCCCACTTGGGGTGCCGTCGCCTATTGCCGCCGATGGGTCGATCATTGCCGAGAATGTCGCGGCCGCGCGGTCCATGGGGCTGGCGGCGACCTTCTACCATTGGGGCCTGCACGGTTGGGCTGTCTACGCTGTTATGGCGCTGGCCTTGTCGCTGTTCACCTATAACAAGGGTCTGCCGTTTTCGATCCGGTCGTGTTTTTATCCGATCTTGGGTGAACGGGTCTGGGGTTGGTCCGGCCATATCATCGATATTCTGGCGGTCTTTGCGACGCTGTTCGGCTTGGCCACATCGCTGGGTCTTGGCGCACAGCAGGCGAATGCCGGCTTCAATTTTGCCTTCGGGCTCGAGATTTCGACAAATGTTCAGGTGATCATCATTATTCTGGTCACGGCTGTCGCGCTTGTATCGGTCTGGCGCGGTTTGGACGGCGGGGTAAAGGTGCTGTCCGAAGTCAACATGGGCGTCGCGATCCTGTTCTTTCTCTTCGTCCTTTTTGCAGGGCCGACGCTGATCGGCCTCAGCGGTTTCTGGACAGGCCTGACCGCCTACACACAAGAGCTGATCCCACTGTCGAACCCCTTTGGCCGCACGGATGACGCCTACCGCGAGGGGTGGACGGCGTTCTATTGGGCGTGGTGGATATCCTGGGCGCCTTTCGTCGGCATGTTCATCGCGCGGGTGTCCAAAGGGCGCACTGTGCGGGAATTCATCATCTGCGTTTTGCTTATCCCCTCGTTGATCATTTTTGTCTGGATGGGCGTGTTCGGCGGCATCGCCATCGACCAGATCCTGACCAGCCCCGAGACATCACTGGTCAAAGCCAACGTCATCGACAGCTATTCGCCCGAGCTGAGTCTGTTCGGCATGTTGAACGAGCTGCCGTTTACCAAGACCGCATCGACCATCGCGATTGTGCTGGCGCTGGTGTTCTTTGTGACCTCGTCGGATTCAGGCTCTCTGGTGGTGGATACGATCACCGCAGGCGGCAAGATCGACGCGCCGGTGCCACAGCGGATCTTCTGGTGTGTGGTGGAAGGGTTGATCGCTATCGTGCTGCTGATCGGTGGTGGTCTTTCGGCGTTGCAGGCAGGGGTCACGGCCACCGGCGTTCCGTTTAGTATTCTAATGCTGGCGATGTGCTACACGATCTACAAAGGGCTGCGCAGCGAATCGCGGGAGTAAGATAGCCAGCCGGCGCGTCAGAGGGGCGCGCCGGTTGAAGCCTTAGGATCCCATCCAGTTCGGCAGAATGGTGGTGATGATCGGGAAGGCAAAGAGGATCATGATCGTGATGACCTCGAGCAGGACAAACCACAGCGCGCCGCGGAAAATCTGGGGCAGGGGTGTTTCACGATCAATGCCAGCGATGACATAGCAGTTCAGCCCGACCGGCGGCGTGATCAGTCCGATCTCGCACATCTTGACGGCTAGAATGCCGAACCAGATCGGATCAAAGCCGAGTGATTGGATCGTCGGAAACATGATCGGGATGGTGATGACCATCATCGAGAATGCATCGAGGAACATACCCAGGGGCACAAAGACCAGAAGCAACATCGCCACGATGAGATAAGGCGGTAGACCTGATCCGACGACCGCCTCGGCCAATTGATTGGGCACCTGGATCAGCGTTAGAAAATAGCTGAAGACGGCAGCACCGATCATGGTGAACATGATCATCACTGTGGTGTCGATGGTCGACCGGAAGCTCGCGACAATACGGCCCAGCATGCCGGACCAGCTGGGGCGGTGCATCAATAGCATGATCAAGGCGACAAAAGCCCCCACGGCACCCGCCTCTGTCGGGGTGATGAGGCCCAGATAAATACCGCCCATCACGACGATGAACAGCACCATTACCTGCCACGCCTTGCCCGTTTCGCGCACGGCTTCGCCCCAGCTGGCGCGTGGGGTTACCGCGTGGCGCATATTGCCGCGACGGGCGATGAAATAGATACCGACCATGAACATGATGGCGGTCAGCAGCCCCGGCAAGAATCCGGCGACAAGCATCTTGCCTGCCGAAGTTTCCGTCAGCGCGGCATAGAAGATCAACAAGACGCTTGGTGGAATAAGAACACCCAACACCCCGCCTGCCGCGACTGCGCCTGCGGACAGGCTGCCCTCATATCCCGCCTTCTTCATCTCGGGTATCGCGACCGACCCGACGGTGGCAGCGGTGGCCACGCTTGATCCCGATGTTGCCGCAAACCCGGCGCTGGTCAGGATCGCCGCCATGGCCAATCCGCCCGGCAGATGCCCGACCCAGCGGCTGGCGACGTCGAACAGCTTTTTGCCCACCTGTGCGTGATGCGCGAAACTGCCCATCAGGATAAACAGCGGGATGATCGTCAACGTATAGACGGCAGTGGTGGAGTATGAGATCGACTTGAGCCGCGTCATCAAAAAGGTGAAATCTTCGACCAAGACGATACCGACGGCACCGGACAGCGCCAGCGTGGCAAATACCGGCGCGCCGAATGCCATCAGTAGGATGATCAGCGCGACGGCGATATAGGGGGCAAAAGACGGATCCATCGGGGCTTCCTGACGTCAGTGAAGGTCGGGTGAAGCCTGCTTTTTCTGCGCAGGCTCCCCGAAGAGAAAAATTTGAATAGATTGGATCGTCATTTGGATGAACGCGAACCACAGGCCCGTGGCCATGCTGGCCTTTGTCCACCAAATCGGGATCTTGACGTAGCCCCAGCGGTATTCACGGATAGAGACTGAATAAGTCGCCTCATGCGTGGCGGGGATCGCCAGCATCAGCAGACCCAGGGCACCAATCGCCCACGCCAGCGCGACAATGCGGGCGCGGGTGGCGGGAGAAAGCTTTTCCGTCAGAACGGTTACGCGGATATGCGCATCGTCCCGTTGGGCCCATCCCGCGCCAAGGAACACGACCATCACCAGCGCCAGTTCGGTAAACTCAAAAACGCCGGTGATCGGGCTACCCGTGATGGCACGAACCAAAACGTCGAGCGTGGTGCCAAACACAAGGAACGCCAGAAACAGCATGGCGACCGCACCAAGCGCATCGGACACGATTTTCAGTAAACTGTTGATAGTTTGCATTATCTAATCCTTCGCAAAATGCGATCGCGATACGCGATTACGATGCCTGGCTGATCTCGTAGGGGCGTTTGAGCGTTGCTTCGGCGTCGTACTTCTCGATGGCGGCATCGATCAAGGACTGCATTTCCTCGCCATCGATACCTGCGGGTTTCGCGGTATCTTCAAGCCAGGAATTCACCTGCGCAGGCTGAACCAAATCCTTGGCCATGGCCTTTTGCGCGTCTGAAACGGTATGCAGTGTGACGCCTTCGGCTTCAGCGGTTTTGACATAGGTGGCAAGCACGTCTTCGTAGATCGCGCTGAACTGGCCGCCATAAATGTCATCGACAATTTCGTCCGAGATCTTGCGCACGTCGTCGGGAAGCCCGTCATACACCCGCTTGTTCATGATCGTCGCGGCTGGGGCGTGGGGACCGTCGCCAATGTCATAGAACTGAGGCGCGATTTCGTGCAGTTTATAGGCAATCGCAGTCACGAAATCGAAACCGTAGACACCGTCGAGAATGCCGCGCTCTAGCGCCTGATACACTTCGGGCGCGGCCATGGCGACCGCCGTACCGCCAAGCGCTTCGACCACATCGGCAGAGACACCGTAAGCACGGATGCGTTTGCCCTTGATCCCGTCTAACGTATCAATCGGGTCGCGCAGGATCAGCGGCGCGTAGTTCCAGTTGGTCCAGTACAGCACTTTTGAGCGGTGGCGATCTTCCCATTCAGCGCGCAGTGGGTCGAATTGGTCGTAGACATCGCGGCAAACCTTTTGCAGCGCGTCGGCACGGTTCATGCGGAAATACCATTCCAGCCCGCGGGTGACGGGCAGCTCTGACTGGTAGTAGCCGGGTGAAATCAACGTCATCTCGGATGTGCCATCCCGCACGGCGCCAAGGTGCTCCCCCACCTTGTTCAGCGAACCGGACCAGTAGCGGCGGATGGTGACTTCGCCTTCGGTGCGATTTTCAAGCTCGTCCAGATACCAACGGTCGATCCACGACGGGCCTGCGGAATCCGACACATAGCTGTCGAATTTCAGCGATGTTGCGGCCAGCGCAAGCGACGGTGCGGCCAGCGTAAAGGCACCCGATGCGGCGGCCGCGCCGGTTTTGAGGAATGTTCTGCGTTTCATATTTCTCTCTCCCTATCTGCGCGTCAGAAGCTGACACGCGTTGTTCTGCATCGCGGCTTACGCCTGATGCTCTCCCCCCAGCTCTTGCGCAACACGTTCGCGCAGGCTGGTTTTCAGGACTTTCCCGTAGCTGTTCTTGGGTAGATCCTGCACAAAGTGGTATTTCTTGGGCTTCTTGAACGAGGCCATGCGGCTTTTGCACCAAGCATCGAGTTGCGGTGCGTCGCAGCGGCCATCGCCCTTTGCGACGACAAAGGCCACGACATCCTCGCCCCATTCCGGGCTGGGCACACCGATCACCGACACTTCGGACACATTTTCATGGGCCAGAAGGGTCTCCTCCACCTCCCGTGGATAGATATTGGTCCCGCCCGAGATGATCACATCCTTCGACCGGTCGGTGAGCGTCAGAAAGCCATCGGCGTCCATCGACCCCAGATCGCCCGTGCGCAGCCAGCCGTCGACGACGGTATCGGCGGTGGCCTGTTCATTGCCCCAGTAGCCTTTCATCAGCGCGTCACCGGATACGACAACCTCGCCAACGTCGCCCGCGGGCAGGGCGCGCATTTCGCTGTCGACGACCCGAACCTGCACACCCGCCTGCGCAAACCCGACAGAGCCGCGCCGCGCATTTGCGTTGGGATGGGCGGAATCTGCCACAAGATCGCGGGGCAGCACGGTGATTGTCATGGGGCATTCACCCTGACCGTAAATCTGGACAAACCGCGCCCCGAATATTGCTAGCCCCTCTTCGATATCGGCAAGATACATCGGACCGCCGCCATAGATGATGGTCTTGATGCCGGTACCGTCATAACCCGACGCACGGGCATGGGCGATCTGGCGTTTGATCATCGTGGGCGCTGCAAAGAACACGAGGTTATCCAGCGCCTGCGCCAGCTCTCCGATCTCGGCCGGATCGAACCCGCCGGAACGCGGGATGACATGGCAGCCCCCGGCGCGGATGATCGGAAAGTGATAGAGCCCCGCCCCATGAGACATAGGTGCCGCATACAGCGAATTGTCGCGGGCGGTGGGGCTGTCCACATCCATCGCATAGGCAAGTGACATCGCGATGAGGTTGCCGTGGGTCGTCATCACGCCCTTGGGCCGCCCCGTGGTGCCAGATGTATAGAAAAGCCAGGCCACGTCGTCTTTGTCAGTGTCGACAGGGGCTGGGCTCGCCGCGCCAGTCTGTGCCGCAGCGGTCAGGGCGGGATCGTGGATGCCGAGTTCACTACAGGTATCGGCAAGCTCGGTGCCGCTTGCGAAAACCGTGCCGGTTTGGGTTACGACAACGCTTGCCTTGGCATCGTCGATGATCCAGGCCGCTTCGCGTGGGTGCAGCTTGTAGTTGATCGGCACGACAACTGCACCCATCCACAAAACCGCGTGCAGGATTTCCAGATATTCGGGGCAGTTGTGCATGAACAGCGCCACGCGGTCGCCTTTTTGGATACCCAAGGTGCCCGACAAATAGGTCGCCATGCCAGCGCTACGTGCCGCAAACTGCCCATAGGTCGCGTGCAGTTCCAACCCGCAGCGGATCGCCGGCGCATCGGGGGACACCCGTGCGGCCTGAAGCAGCCATTCAGAAATATTCATATTTAATTAGACCTTGCGCGCTTCGAGCACCGAGACATAGTTGGCCACAGCAGAGCCGCCCATGTTGAACAACAGCCCCAGTTCGGCACCGGGGACTTGCAGATCACCGGCTTGGTTGGTCAGCTGACGGAAGGCCAACGCATGCATGGAAACGCCTGTTGCGCCGACGGGATGCCCCTTGGCCTTCAGCCCGCCCGACAGGTTCACCGGCAGCGCACCGCCACGGTAGACCGTACCGTCCTCCAACGCGCGCGCGCCCTGACCCTTGGGGGCCAGCCCCATCGCTTCGTAAGTCAGCAGCTCTGCAATGGTAAAGCAATCGTGGACCTCGGCGAAATCGATGTCCTCAAGCGTGACATTGGCCGCTTTGAACGCCTGCGCAAAGGCGCGTTCGGGGCCTTCGAATGCCAGAAAATCACGGCGCGACATGGGCAGAAAATCATTCACATGCTCGGCCGCACGCATGGCCACGGATTTAGGGAAGTTCGCCGCGTTTTCGTTGGTGGTGAGGATCAGTGCAGCAGCACCATCGGTCACGAGTGAACAATCGGTCAACCGCAGGGGCGGCGCGATCTCGGGGTTCATATCGGACACGGTGCTGCAATGTTCGAAGGTGAATTCTTTATGCATATGCGCCAGCGGGTTGGACATCGCGTTGGCGTGGTTCTTCACCGCGATCTTGGCCATGGCATCCAGCGGGCTGTCATACCGCGCGTCATAGTCCCGTGCTGCAACGCCAAACACCTGCGGAAAGCTCAGCGCTGCCTCGGCCGGATCGTTCTGGTATCCCGCACCGGCCAGCGCTTGGGTCACATCCTTGGTACTGCGACTGGTCATCTTTTCCGCACCGACGACAAGCACGGTGCGTGCCTGCCCTGCTCGGATCATGTTCATCCCCGCATGGATCGCAGCAGAGCCAGACGCGCAGGCGTTTTCAGCTCGCATCCCCGGTTTGAACCGCAGCTGCGGATAGGCCTGATGGATCAGGGATGACGCAAAACCGTCCGTCACCAAGCCAGAGTTGAAATGCCCCAGAAAAACAGCGTCGATATCATTGGGATCAATGCCGGACTCTTCGACGGCTTCGCGCGTTGCGGCGACGATCAGCTCTTCAAGGTTTTCTTGCAGACGGCCAAATTGCGTGTGTCCGCTCCCGACGATGGAAACTCCGGTGGTCATAATATCCTCCCTGATATGAGGATCATTTTACTGATGTCAGAACAGCAATCTATTGGTAGAAACACGTAATATGATACGTATCACTACGTAGTGAACTAAGTAGAAATGCAAATGATCGACACATCCACAACGCAAAAGGCGTCTAGCCTGGGGTTTCAGGAATCACCTGTGGCGCAGATCATCGTGCGCTACCGTCGCATTATCGAAGCCAATAAGGCGGTGGAACGGTTTTTCGGCTATACAAGGGCTGATCTGATCAACCGGTCGGTTCAGCGGCTTTATCCGTCGACCGCCGATTTCAACCAGATCGGGGAGCGCTGCGAAGCACGTATGCGCGAGACGGGCGATACCCATTATGAAGACGAACGCTTTATGCAGGCGTCGGATAAGACGATCTTCTGGGTGCAGGCCAAGGGGGCGACGCTATCCCCTCAGGATCCGTTTTCGCTGATGATCTGGTCGTTCGAGAAAATCGCGGACAAGAGCTATCGTTCTGTCGATCTCAGCCCGCGGGAACGCGAAGTCGCGCATCATCTGGTCAATGGCCGCACCTCGCGCGAGATCGGCGAGGCGCTCAATATCTCGCACCGGACGGTAGAGGTGCATCGGGCGCGACTGATGCGGAAGTTCAACGTCAAGAATACGGCCGCATTGGTGTCAGAGATTGTGCACGCCTTTTGAGGGCAATTACCCCGCGTCGAGATCGTCTAGCGTCACCGCCCCTGCGTTCCCTTCTGTCACAAACACATTCCGCGCCAGTGGGAACTGGTGCGAGCGGCTTTCGAGGAAATGCATCAGGTAGCCGGCAGTATTGGGAAAGACCATGAGGTCGCCTGCTTTGACGCCTTGGGGGAAGGCCATCTTGCGGCGCGTCAGCCATTCGCTTTCGGTGCAATAGGTGCCCGCAAGGTAGCCTTCGATAGGTTCCTTGCGCGGGCCGGGGGCGGGGACCATGAGCGGGTCGAGCGCGAATTCGGCGAAGCCGGAACGGGATTGTGTGCGGTTCATTTGTACGCCGATCACGGGGGTGCCGGCGCTGTCGCGTTTGCAAAAGGCGACGCGGGCGAGAGTCATGCCGCAGCCGTCCAGCAGCGACCGACCGGGTTCGCAGCGCAGGGAGATATGGGCATCCCTCAGACGTGCTGCCACGGTTTGACCGTCGGCCATGTGGTCGAGAATGCGGCGCAGCCAGTCTTCTTGCACTAAGGTTTGCGCAACGGGGTAGCTGTCGACCTTGCCTTCACCCTCCGCTTTACGTCCAAGCCCGTCGTTATGCTGGGTGATGGGGTCGCGGTCACCGGACAGGGCGCGGTCGAGCTCGGCCAGCCATGTCTCCCACTCCGCCGCGTCGTCGAGGTAGTTCATTGGGATGCCGCCGCCGATATCTAGGAAGAAGGGCGCGGTGCTGTCGCCCTTGATCTTGTGGATCAGGGGAAGCGTTTGACGGATGGCGGCGATGCGGTCTTCGGCGGCATAGCCGTTGAGGTGGAAGTGCAGCCCGTCGAGGCGGAGCGTTTCCGATGCGCCAATGCGCGCGGCGAGGGTAGGGACTTGCGTCAGCGGAAAGCCGAAACGGGAGTAGAGCTTTGTGGCGTCACGCTCAAACCCGTTGAGGCGGAGGCCGACAGAGACGGGCTTGGTCGCCCCTTCGGCCACGTCCTCCAGCAGTTCCAGCTCATCCTCATTATCAAGGATCACGGTCACACCGCCACCCACACAAAGGGTCATCAGCGCACGGTCCTTTACGGCAGCGGTGCAGACGATCCGGTCGCCTGGCAGCCCCTGTTCGAGGCATTGTTCCACCTCCGCATGGCTGGCCGTATCGATGCCGATGCCCATACCCCGCGCGGCTTGCACGTAGCTGAGACATTTATTCGCCTTGCGCGCAAACATGGGCAGGAAGGGCAGGCCATAATCGGTCACGCAATCGGTCAGCTGCGCGATATTGCGGCGGAAGGGATCGACCGACTGGATGTTCAGCGGCGCGCCAAAGCGGTCGGTCAGCGCCTCGAGGCGGGGGCGGTCCTGCAACAGCTCTGCCATCCAGTTTTCCAACCGAGGGCGCAGGGGCACAACGCCGTGGCAGGGGCTGAAGATCGATTGGGGGATGGTCATAGGGAATGCTCCAGCTCGTTGCTTTGGCGGGCGCTGCGCAGGATGGATGCGGCCCAGTTTTCGGGAAGATCATGCAGGCTGCGCGACAGTGTATCATTGCCAAGAACGCAGCCTTCGGTGGCGCGGCCGATCACAGACAGACCCCGCGTGATGCCGTCGGATATCAGCGCATGGGCGGCTTTATTCACCCTAACACCGCCCATTGTATCGATGCTGAGGTAGCCGTCGCACAGCAATCCGTCGAGCGGCGCCGCGAGTTCAGCGCACCCCGCGGACGGGATCGTGGCGTTGATCGTCACATCTGCCGTGACCTCGCCCGACATATGGACAAAGCTGACGATGCCCGCCTGTTCAAGCACGATCAGCTTGCCGATGTTCTGGGCAGGCGGGCCGAAAGCGAGCCGCTCCATCTCTCCCGCGATTTGGCGAAAGTGGTGGGCATCGTCGGCACCCATGTCGCGGTGACTAATCCAGTTGATCAGCTGCGGATAGCAGCGTCGCCAGACCTCGGCCAAAGCCCACGCGCTGTCTTGTGCGCGGCGCCCCATGGCGATGTCGTAGCCGATGTGCAGGTCATGCCGGATCTCTTCGGGGGTGAAGGTGGTTCGGGATCGTTCAGCGTAGAATTCGGCACTAGTGCCGGTGACGTTACCCAGAACCAGATCAGCGAATGACAAAAATGCGGGCCAGATGTGGTGGGTGAAGGTTGCGCTAGGGGCGCACAGGATTTGCGATAGCTCGGTGCGTCGATCATCCCAAAAGGCGTCGTCTTGCGGCTGCGTGAACAATGCCGCCTCAACCTTGGCACGCATCGGACGACCGCTGCGGCTGAAGGGGGCGATGCGGCGCGGCTCCTTTCCTGAAGCCTTGTAGCTGTAGCCTGTGGCGCAGAGGGTGAAGACCCCGCCGCGCCTCTCGGTCAGTGCGAGCATCGTGTCGAAAAAGGTGAGGGCGAAGCCTTTGCACCGCACGGTAGAGGCGGGCGGCACGGCGGTCTGGGTCAGGCGCCGATCAATAGGGAAGGGGGAGGGGATGTGGTCGGGCGTGTCCGTCGCGCCATTACGAAAGCCATCTTGGTGGCCGGTCGTGATCAGGACGTGATCAACGGTGATGCCTTCGGGGGAGATGATCCATCGATCCCCATTGCGTTTCACCGCATCGACGCGCGTTTTGTGCCGGATTAGTCTCACATTCGAAGGGGCCTGCGCGACGACACGTTCAAAACTCCAGAACAGATACCGACCCACATGGGCGCGTGGCACATAATCCCGCGCATCTACGGGGGGTAGGCTACCAGCCGCCCATTCCAAAAACGACAGGCCGCGCCCACCAGTCCAAGCGTTGATCAAACCGGCGGGGAAATTCATCAGCAGCACTTCGGGCTGGCGCGGATCATAGACCGGCCCCGCACCGGGATGCGCTGACGCCTCAAAGATATGAAGGGCGAAACGATGTTCGGGTTCACGCCGCGCCGCTTCGCAGAGACTATCAAGCGCATACAGCCCCTTAGGGCCGCAGCCGACAATGGCAATCTGTGTCTTGCTCATGAATCCGCGGGGGCCAATCCTGCCAATGCGGTTACGTCCGCCTCGCAAATCCCAAGTTCCCGCTCGACCCATTCGGGGTCAAAGACGGTGCCCAAGTAGCGCGAGCCGGAATCGTGGATGATCGCCGCGACGGTCAGACCGGCAAGCTCATCCTGCATCCCGCGCACGGCCTCAAGCACACCGCCGCCGGAGCCGCCGACCAGCAGCCCTTCGCGCGCAACGGCGCGACGACACCCGGCGACGCAGGTCACATCGGAAACGCGGACGAGATCATCGAACTCCTGCCCCTTGGCCAGCTCGGGGATACGACCCGCGCCCATGCCAGAGATTTTGCGCGGGCCCGCGTTGCCGTTAAACAGCGTGCTGCCCATGGCATCCACCGCGACGACCTTGGTCTTGCGCCCCATCCGGCGCAGGTAATCGCGACACCCTCGCGCGGTGCCGGTGCTGGAACAGGCGACGAAAAGCATATCGATCTGCCCGCCAAGCGCCGCGTCGATCTCGGCGATGGTGCCGAGTTCGTGGGACTCAGGGTTGTCGAGGTTAGCATATTGGTTGGGCCAGAAGCGGCGGGAGTCCTCCTCCAAAAGCTTGGCGACCCGATCCAGACGCGCGGCGAGAAAATCTCCGTCAGGTGCGTGATCGACCAACTCGATCTGGCCCCCCAAGGCGCGGATAATCGCGACGTTCTGGGACTGCGCATTGGGGTCGACGACGCAGATGAATTGCAGCCCATGCACCGCACAAGCCTGCGCCAGCCCGATGCCCATATTACCGGAGGAGGATTCAATTACCGTATCGCCGGGCTTGAGGCGACCGTCCGCCAAGGCGCGTTCGATCATGTGTCGCGCGGGCCGGTCCTTGGCGCTCCCGCCGGGGTTCAGCGCCTCGACCTTGGCGACCAGATTAACGTCCTCGCGGTCGAGATAGCGGGGCAGTCGCACCATCGGCGTCTGGCCAACAAGGTCAAGCACATTGTCCGCGATCCGCGTCGCCGCAAAGGGGGTCGCCGTGTGGGAGTGGGTCTTTACCTGAGTACGAATATTCATCTGCGCAGCCTTTCGGGAAGCCAAGTCTCACCGGCGGCGCAGGACCGCGCCGTCGCGGATCATGTTGCGTCTCTTTCACGTCGCGCGCTGTTGAACCCTCAAGGGGAGGGAAGCGGCATTATGAGGGAGAGAACGATGGTCGAAAATTGCTATTTAAAATTGAACCTCGTGGGCGGGATAAAGTTCCGTTTTGTGTGCAACTGAGATGAGATTGGGAGGCGGGAGGCGATGTGGGCTGGGGGCGTGGGGCGACAGTATGTGTCTCTAACCTGAGGTTTAGCGACTTATTTGTATCAATCCGCAGTTAGGTCGATGGTGCGCCACCCGCCGCCGCCTCAACATTCTCAGCAATGCGCCGCAAGGGGTGGCGGGTCACGCCAGCCCAAGGCTGAACCTGTAAGCCCGCAGCATATCCCCACGCCGAAGCACGCTCTGCTTGAGCGGGGGAGAGAATGGTCGTCCCTGCATAGTCCTGATTGCCATCGCGGATGTCGGACGGCGCGGGCACCGCATCCACATCGAGAAACGCGGCCAACCACGCCAAGGCTGCGGTAGGGTCAGCGACAAGATCTTCGTATCGGATGGTGATCACGGCGTGCAGAAACTCAATATCGCGCCGTACAATGTCATAGGCGTCCAGCCAGTGATCCATCATCGCCGCGGGGTCCATGTCGACCCATTTGGAGGTGGCGGCGGCAACTGCCTCTGGATGGCGGGTCACGACGACGAATTGCGACAGGGGGAAAAGCTGCTGATACAGACGCATCCGTGTCAGGTTTACGGGCGACTTCTCGACCCGCCACGGGGCTTCGTTAAAATACGGTGCCCAGTCCCGTTCCAGCCGCATTTGCGTCTCTAACCTGTCGAAATGCGACTCTTCGATATGGTGCTGCGCGGGGTCGGTGGCGAAATGCATGGGCACGCCATGCCGCGCGGTGTGGGGGATGGCCCCTTGCAGATAGACGCCCTCATTCTCCGGCACGGGGGTGGCGTTGATCGCGCTGACACCGGGCAAATCGCCGATCAGCCGCGCCACGAGGCTGGTGCCGGAGCGGTGCAATCCGCCAACGAAGATATAGCGATGTGCTGTCATGGAGCCCCTTTGTCTTTTGAAAGTCAGGTAGGCTGTCGGGCAGGGGTGGCAAGGGACGCTATAGCAGCAGGGGTAACGGTGAAGTCGAAGATGGGCGGGACCGCGATGATAGAATTTGGTAGGAACTTGAGGAAGTGTAACGTACAAGTATCATTATCGCTCATTGCGTAATATATATATTACAAGTTACTCTGGATGCAGATGCCTAAACCAACACGCCCCTATTCGCCAACCGCCCAAAAGGCTGCAGAGCTTTTGGGGCTGATGATCCGCGCCGCGCGGTTGGAGCGGAACATGACCGCGCAGGAGCTGGCGGAACGGGCAGGGGTTTCTCGCCCGCTGCTGTCACGGGTGGAAAAGGGGGACATGACCGTATCCCTTGGTGCCGTTTTCGAAATCGCCACCATCCTTGGCGTTCCGCTATTTGAGGAAGATGACGAACGGCTGACCACGCGGCTCGCCACCGAACGGCGGACAAATGCTCTGTTGCGTCGGCGCGCCTTCCAAGCGAGCCGCGGGAAGATAGACAATGACTTCTGACCTATTGAGACCGACCAAGACTCTCTACGTCTGGATCTTTCTGCCCGGTGCAACCGACCCTGTGGTCGCTGGCCGCGTCGACCTTGTGGGTCAGCTGCACCAATTCACCTACGGTAAAAGCTATCTGCGCAATCCTGATGCGATTCCTATTTTCCTGCCAGAGCTGCCCTTGGTCGAGCAGATTCACGTGCCCGCGGCCCCCCTGCAGATCGCAGGGTGCCTGCGCGACGGGGCACCTGATTTCTGGGGGCGCCGGGTCATTATCAATCGGTTGACGGGTGCCAAGGGTATCGCCATGGACCTCGATGCGCTCGACGAAATGAACTATATGCTGCAATCCGGCTCCGACCGGATTGGCGCGCTGGACTTCCAGAGCTCTGCGACAGAATACGTGCCGCGACTGGCGGGGGACGTCGCGCTGTCGACCCTTATAGAAGCTGCGGATCTTGTGGAACGTGGCGTGCCCCTGCCGCTGGAGTTGGATGAAGCCCTGCGCCACGGGACGTCTATCGGCGGGGCGCGGCCCAAGGCGCAGGTCACGGATGGCAATCGCAAGATGATTGCGAAACTCAGCGCCTCCAACGATCAGCATTCAGTGGTCAAAGGCGAATATATCGCAATGAAGATTGCGCAGGCCTGCGGTATGAACGTCGCCCCGGTCGAGCTTCGCCAGGTCATGGGAAAAGATGTGTTGCTGATCGAGCGGTTCGACCGGATCAATACGGCGCAGGGGTGGACGCGGCGCGCGATGGTATCTGCGTTGACCATTCTTGGACTCAGCGAGCTTCAGGGGCGCTACGCCAGCTACGAGGATCTTGCCACCCATCTGCGCACAGCGAGCGTCACGCCGAGCGCGGATCTGCAAGAATTATTCGCGCGTATGTGCTTCAACATTCTCGTCGGTAATATCGATGACCACGCTCGCAACCACGCTGGATTCTGGACGTGGGAACAGCTTGAGTTAACGCCCGCCTACGATATCGACCCGCGTCCGCGGGCGTCATATGAGGCCAATCAGGCCATGGCAGTACGTGGGACAGATCACCGCGCGAACCTTACTTTGGCACTGGATGCGGCCGGTAGCTTTGGGTTGGATCAGGAGCGAGCAGAAAGGGTCATCTTTCGTCAGGTCGAGGCGATCCGCGACCTGTTTGATGAGATTGCCCGAGACGTGGATTTGGTACCTACGGACTACACTGCGTTGCGGACGCGGGCGTTCTTGCGTGAGTTCGCATTTGATGGGCTTACAGGTAGGTTGGCTTCGTTGCGGGATGCTAGCAAAAGAAATTAACACTCCATTCTACTTTGGTTTCGCATACAAAATCGCCAGCCTACCTGTAGTAGAATATGGCTTCGGTCAGCTATCTTAAACAAATTGCAATTCCGACGGGAACAATAAGGTAACTTTACTGTTATCTTTGCGAGGCTCGCGTTTTTGCAGCTCTGAATATATCAAATTTTTGGAGGCTGATATGCGCATCATGCATATTTCGCTGGGCGGATGTCTCTCCGCTCCGCCCGTTAAGTACGGCATGACAGAAGATACCGGTGGGCACATCGCCTATGTCCTGGGTGCCGCAATGGCGCAGGCAAAACTCCCTGTGGTTGAAGAGGTCACGATTGTGACGCGTTTGTTTGACGCACCGGAGCTGGGGGCTGTATTTGCGCAAGCTGACGAAGATATTGCGCCCAATTGTCGGGTGGTGCGCCTTGCGTCGGATCGGGCTGAGTATTTGGAAAAGGGTGATTTGGTGGGGGAGCTTCCCTCGTTGCAAAACGCCTTGTTAGAGACGCTCGAAGGCATGGGTGACGCGCGGCCGGATGCGATCCATGCGCATTTTGCAGACGCTGCAGATCTGGCGCTGGCCGCGCGGGAGAGGTTCGGGATTCCGGTGCTCTATACCGCGCATTCGCTGGGGGCGGAGAAGCTGGCGCCGGGGGAGGTGCCTTCGGCAGAGCTGCGTGCGCGTATTAAGCGCGAGACCCGCGCGTTGGCAGAGGTGGATGCGATTATCGCGTCGTTCCGAGATGAAGTGGAGCGGCAAATCCCTAAGCTTGTATCGAATGCCGAAGGGCGTGCGCATCGGATCGGGCCGGGGGTTTGCGTGCAGGAAGCGGGCGACGCGGCCCGTGCGCGGCAAATGTTGGGCGGGTTTCTGAGGGATGTGAATAAACCCATAATCTTCGCCATCGCGCGGCCCATTCGGAAGAAGAATTTGCGGCGGTTGGTGGATGCTTATGCGTCTGACCCCAGACTGCAAGAACGCGCGAACCTTGTGATTATCGCGGGGCTGCGTGACGGGTTGGGGCAGGGGTGCAGCGAGCGTGATACGGTAATTGCTGACCTCTTTGACGGTGTCGACCGGCATGATCTGTGGGGCAAGGTGGCGCTGCCACGGCAACACTCTGCGCAGGATATCAGCGATCTATATGCGCTGGCGGCCGAGGGGGGTGTATTCTGCAATCCGGCATTTCACGAACCCTTCGGCCTGACTCTGATCGAGGCGGCGCAGGCGGGTGTGCCGTTAGTTGCAACGCAATCAGGCGGGCCGTCGGATATTATCCCCGAGCTGGGTCTTGGTGCGTTGATCGATCCCTATGATACGGCGAGCATCACCCGCGGGTTGTGCCAAGTACTGACTGCGCCAAAGCGCGAGCTGGCGGCGCGGCGGGCGCAAAACATTGCGCGGCGGACCTATGACTGGACGGCTTGGGCTATGCGCACGCAACGGGTTATGGAAGCAGTGACGGAGGTGCCTCACATCGCGGTCACTGGCGACGTGCGCCACGATCATCTGCTTGCCTGTGACATCGATAATACGCTCACCGGTTGCCGCAATAGCGCGCGGGCGTTTGCCCAGTGGCTGGGGCGCGAGGAGGGGATATATGACTTTACTGTCGCCACGGGTCGCTCGGTCGCAGAGGCGCAGCGCGTGTTGACCGAGTGGGACTTGCCCACGCCTGATACGATCATAAGCTCTACCGGAACAGAGATTTGGCGCCGTTCGGGCAGCGGTTTTACACTATGTGAGGAGTACGCGATGCGGATTGCGCAGGATTGGGACGCGCAAGCGGCGCGCGCTGCGTTACAAGGTTTCGGCATGAGGTTTCAGCCAGTCTATGACCAGCGTCGGTGGAAGGTAAGCCTGTTCGGCACCATCAGCGATGTGCCAGCGATCGAGGCGCGTTTGCATCAGGCCGGGGTCTTGGCACGCATCATTCCGTCCCATGAGAAATTCAACGATATCATCCCCGCGCAGGCCGGCAAAGCCGCTGCTATCCGCTTCGAGGCTTCGCATCGCGGCATGTCTGATGACAGCGTGATTGTTGCTGGCGACAGCGGGAATGACCTGGATATGCTGTCACGGTTTGACCGCGCGGTGCTGCCTGCAAATGCGCTGGCGGAGCTGGATGGTCTGGCCTCGGTATACCGCTCTTCGCTGAAGCATGCGGCGGGGGTTCTGGATGGGGTGCAATACTACCGCACACCGCAGCCGATGCTGATGGCGGGAGAATAATCATGCGTGATTTTCCTGACGTTCCCATGCGGCCCTTCGGCTATTTCGTGCATCACCAAGGGCGGGGCCATGCCGAACGCTGCGCCGCCGTAGTCAACGCGCTGCCAGAGGCGCGCCCGGTGAGGATTTTCTGCGCACGCGATGATATTTTCCCTCCGTTGCGCGAGAATGTGACGGTGCGAAAGCTGCCCTCCCTGTTTGAAGCGCGGGGGGATGAGCCGGGTGGAGCAGCCTTGCTCGATACACCCGACACGACCCATTGCGCGCCGGTTGGCTGGACGGGCATTCGCGAGGCGATGACTGCGATGGCGCAGTTCTTTGCCGCTGAGGCACCGGAGCTGATGATTGTCGATGTCTCTGCCGAGGTGGCGCAGCTGGCGCGACTTTGTTCGGTGCCGCATGTCAAAATTCTGCAGCATGGCGACCGTAGCGATGCGGGGCATCGTGCGGCCTATGACGGTGCCGCGGGGTTGCTGGCCCCGTTCCATGCGGATCTGGCGCAGGAGGATTGGAGCGCTTGGGCGGAGAAAACCCACTACGCTCCAGGTCTGGGAGTGAATGTGTCGCTGCCCAAGCCAAAAGATGCCCGCGCAAGGCTCAAGCTCGGGAAACGGCCCGTGGCGCTGGTCGTGTGCGGCGGCGGGGGCAATGGAATTTCCGAGGCCGCCTTGGGCGTTGCCGCGCGCAGCTATCCGCAGATGGAGTGGATCACCATAGGCGAGGTGCAGCGCGATTGGCATGCAACCTTGCCGCCGAACTTAATTCATAAAGGCTGGGTCGACGACGCACCCGACTATATTGCGGCGGCGGATCTGGTGATTTCATCGACCGGCAACACAACTTGCGCTCAAGTGCTTACCGCCGCGAAGCCTTGGATCGTCGTGCCAGAATGGCGCTATTTCGACGAGCAACTCGAGAAGGCACGCGCTTTGGGCCTAGCGGGTGCCGCGTTGCACCTGCCGCATATGCCAAGCTCTGCCCATGCTTGGCGTGCGGCGATTGAGCAGGCGCAGAGCCAACATAATCCGACGCGGCAACGAGCTTTGGCAGGGGGCGCCGATGCGGCGACCCGTACCGCGCATTGGCTCAGTAGTTTGGCCGATCGGCTCTGGAATCGCTCCGAAATTTCAACATCTTTAAAGGAGGTTCACCATGCGTGACGTATCCGTTCTGACCATTGCATGCGGCCGCGAGGCACATTTACACAACGTTATCCGCGGCTTGGCCGCGCAAACCGTGCTCCCGCGCGAGCTGGTGATCGCCGCCATGCAAAACGAGCTATACGAGAGGCTGCCCGACGCTCCCTTTCCTATCCACCAAATCCAGGTCACCCGCCCCGATGGGGAGCTTCCCCTTGCCGCCGCGCGCAATGCCGTGGCGGCCAAGGCAAGCGGCGCCGTTCTGGCCTTTGTCGACGTGGACTGCATCCCGCACCCCGAGCTTGTCTTCGATGTAGCCGAGGCATGCCACGATGGCCGCGGGCTGGTGATGGGCGAGGTCGCGTACCTCCCCAAAGGGGCGACGGAGGGGGGCCTCAATTTCGACCACTTCGACAAGATCGGCGTTAAACACTCCGACCGGCAGGGTCCGCCGGCAGAAGATCTGCGCTATTGCGAGGATTACCGTTGTTTCTGGTCGCTCAACTTCGCCATGCACCGCGAAGATTGGGCGCGCAGCGGCGGGTTTGACGAAGGCTATTTCGGCTATGGTGGCGAGGATACAGACTTTGGCCGTGTGCTCGACGCGCGCGGGATCGACATCTGGTGGATGAAGGGGGCGAAAGTCTATCACCAATATCACCACCACTGCATGCCGCCGATCCACCATGTCGACGCCGTGGTGCGCAACGCCGAATATTTCGCCGCCCGTTGGGGGCACCGCACCATGGGGCATTGGCTGCACGCCTTCCACCTGATGGGGCTGATCGACAATAGTGAAGAGGCACTGACTATCCTGCGCGCGCCTGATGAGGCGGATTTCGAACTGTGTCGCCAGACCGGCGATATGCCCTACGCCAACAGCCGCCGTGTGTTGGACAAGCTTCAGGGCGATCTGGACACCGAGGAAGAGCGCCGCGCCGCCGCCCAAGCGGGCGACGACCGTATCTCTGCCATCGCTGCGGAGTGACGCCATGAAGATCGCCGTCATCGGACATGTGCGTTTCCCCATCGCGCGCCCCTTCATGGGCGGGATGGAGGCGCATTGCTGGCACCTCTGCCGCGGTCTGCGGGCTCGGGGGCATGATGTGACTCTGTTTGCTGCCGGTGATAGTGATTGGGGCGGCAAGGTCGAGCCGGTCGTGGACATCCACTATGATCGCGAGTTCCCTTGGCACAAATGGCATGGCACACCGGAGCTGACGGGGCATTTGGATGCGGCGTTCGAGCGTATGCTGCCGCGCCTTGCCGAGGGTGATTTCGACGTGGTGCATAACAATTCACTGCACCGCTTCCCCCCGCGCTTCGCCGCGCGGCATCGGATCCCGATGGTGACCTCCCTACATGTGCCGCCGTTCGAGGTCCTCAAACGCGCCGTCGCCGATGGTGGGGCACCGTGGTCTCTGTTTACAACCTGCTCGCAGCGGCAATTGGCGGCATGGTTTGAAGAAGGAGACGTCCCCTTCACCCGCGTTGTGCCCAATGGCATCGACCTGGCCGATTGGCCGTTCCGCTCTCGAGGCGACGGCACTGCCGTCTGGATGGGCCGTATCACGCCGACCAAGGGGCCGCATCTGGCTGCACAGTCTTCGCAGCTCGCTGGCATCCCGCTCAAGCTTTACGGTACCATCGAGAATCAGACGTATTTCGACAAAGAAATCGTGCCGCTTTTAGGGGCGAACGTTCAATACGGAGGTCTGCTGCAAGGTGCAGACCTGACCAACGCCATCGCCCGCGCTTCTGTCCTACTGTTCACGCCGCTTTGGGACGAACCCTTCGGCCTCGCCGCGATTGAGGCAATGGCGTGTGGTCTGCCGATTGCTGCTGTTGAGAATGGCGCGATCCGTGAGGTGGCGGGGGACGTGGCGCGTTATGCTGGTGTGAACGCTGGAGAGTTGGCGGAGGCGTTGAAGGAAGCGATCGGCATCCCGCGCAGATCCGCGCGCGAGAGGGTTGAGCGGTTGTTTACGTTGGAGCGGATGCTTGTGGCGTATGAGGGGTTGTATGGCCGAGCAGTTGAAAGTGTAGGTCACGGATTTAAGTTACCCTCGTTCGAGGCCTTTGAACTGCCTTTAACCGAGTACGCTTTGCCACAAGGATTATAAGCCTACAACTCGGCCAAGGTGGTTCCGCCAGAAATGCCGCAAGCAATTATCTAAAACATTCCGAATTGGCCCGCGCTGGGCAAAGCGTGGCGGACGACCTGACAACGAAATTTGAGAGTGTGGTGGTAGAAAATCATCTAAGCTAGTTGCGAAATAGTGATCAAGACAAGCGCAGATATCCGGGCCCAAATTTGAAGGCCCATCACACGCCCTGCACCGCCGGAGCTTTCTTGACCGCGGTCAAGATACAACGCGAGAGGCAAATTCGCCCGGATCTGGACGCCGTGCCTGCTGTCAAAATAGTTTGCTTACCTAAGTGCCCCTGTTCTTTAACTGATGAGATGCCGTCTTGTGAAACGCTTGTTGAAATATCAAGTAAGCGCTGGGCGCTCCATCGCGCTTAAGAGCAAGCCGCGATGTGGACGAAAGGACTATTGTTATAGGCAGGTATGGATGCTCGGTGTACAATCAAGCCGAACTTCAAGAGAGTCATGTATCGATGGCAGAATAACTTTTGAAATTGCCGTCAACATTAAATTGTAACATAATCCTAATTATAAGGTCTTTCGTTTTTGTCCCTTACTATTGAACAAACCTCTCTCCCCGGCGTCCTCGTTATAACCCCCGCCCGCTTTGGAGATCATCGCGGTTTCTTCTCTGAAAGCTACAGCGTCAAGGCTCTCGCCGAGCACGGGATTACCACGCAATTCGTGCAGGACAATCACTCCCTATCAATGACCCGAAGCACCATTCGGGGGTTGCATTTTCAGGCTCCGCCCTGTGCGCAGGACAAGCTGGTGCGCTGCGGGCGTGGCGTTCTCTTTGACGTGGCGGTTGATATTCGCAAGGGGTCGCCGACCTACGGGCAGTGGTTCGGGGTCGAGCTAAGTTTCGAGAATGGTAAGCAACTGCTGGTGCCCGCGGGCTTTGCACATGGGTTTGTGACACGCGCGCCCGAGACTGAAATTATCTACAAATGCTCGGATTATTACGCGCAGGACACCGAAGGTGCCGTCGCTTGGGACGATCCTCAGGTCGGGATTGACTGGGGTTTGGGTGATATAACGCCGGTTTTGTCGGACAAGGACGCAAACGCGCCCTCTTTGGCTGATCTTAACAGTCCATTCATGTTTGAGGGTGTATAGATGAAGCTATTGGTGACAGGCGGCGCGGGGTTTATCGGCTCGGCAGTGGTGCGACTGGCAATCGCTCGGGGGTATAGCGTGGTGAACCTAGACGCGCTGACCTATGCAGCGTGTCTTGCGAATGTGGCGAGCGTGGCGGACAGCCCGCTTTATGCGTTCGAGCAGGCGGATATTTGTGATCGGGAGGCGGTGGATAGGATTTTCGAAGCACATCAGCCCGATGCGGTGATGCATCTCGCGGCCGAGAGCCATGTCGATCGCTCGATCGACGGGCCGGGGGCATTTATTCAGACCAATGTCACCGGCTCTTATACGCTGCTGGAGGCCGCACGTGCCTATTGGCAAGGCGCGGGCAGGCCCGATGGTTTCCGCTTTCACCATATTTCTACCGATGAGGTTTATGGCTCCCTCGGGCCCACGGGGCAGTTCACCGAAGATACGTCTTATGACCCACGCAGCCCCTACTCCGCCTCGAAAGCCGCCAGCGACCATCTGGTGCGCGCTTGGGGTGAGACCTATGGCCTGCCTATATTGTTGACAAATTGCAGCAATAACTACGGGTTTTTTCACTTTCCCGAAAAACTAGTACCCGTTGTTATCCTCAAAGCGCTAGCCGGAGAGCCCATTCCAGTCTACGGCGATGGCGCGAATGTGCGTGACTGGCTGTTTGTCGAAGACCACGCCGATGCGCTGCTAACCGTTCTAAAGAAGGGGCAATTGGGCCGCAGCTACAATATCGGGGGTGAGAATGAGGTGAGCAATCTTGAACTGGTCAAGATGATCTGCGCCCTACTCGATGGTCGCCACCCCGAGGGCGCGCCCCATGCCGATCTGATCACCTTCATGACCGACCGTCCGGGCCATGATCAACGCTATGCCATCGACCCGACACGTATCCGAACAGAGCTTGGCTGGCGGCCTTCGGTCACGGTCGAAGAAGGACTGGCGCGCACTGTGGATTGGTACCTTGAGAATAAAGACTGGTGGCGCGCGCTGCAAAACCGCCAAGGCGTTGGCGAGCGATTGGGCAAGGCATGAAGATCCTCGTCTTCGGCCACAGCGGTCAGGTCGCCACGGAACTGCGCGCACTGGACGGCGATGACGTCCAGATCACTGCCCTCGCCCGCGCCGATGCGGACTTAACCGACCCCGTCGCCTGCTACGCGGTGATCAATGCTCACGCGCCTGATGCCGTGATCAATGCCGCCGCCTATACCGCCGTGGATAAGGCTGAAAGCGATGTGGAAACGGCGCAGATAATCAACACCGATGCCCCCGCCGCCATGGCGCAAGCCTGCGCCGCGCGCGACATTCCTTTCGTCTCTATCTCGACCGATTATGTGTTTTCCGGCTCAGGCGACACTCCTTGGGCACCCGCCGAATCGACTGATCCGCAAAGCGTCTATGGCCGCACCAAACGTGACGGAGAGATCACGATTGGAAAGGCTGGCGGGCGCTACGCCGTGTTGCGCACCTCTTGGGTCGTGTCGGCCCATGGCAATAACTTCGTCAAAACTATGTTGCGTCTCGGAGCCGAGCGCGAGGCATTAACCATCGTCGCCGACCAGATCGGCGGCCCTACCGGCTCTGCTGAGATTGCACAGGCCTGTGTAAAGATCGCCAAAACCCTTGTATCAGAGCCCGAAAAATCCGGTATTTACCATTTCTCGGGCGCGCCCGACACGAGCTGGGCGGATTTCGCCCGCGTTATTTTCGACGCCGCCAATATCCCCTGCGCTGTCACCGATATCCCGTCGTCCGACTACCCTACCCCCGCGAAACGCCCGCTAAACTCGCGGATGGACTGCAGCGTGACCGAGGCCGCCTTTGGCATTTCCCGCCCCGATTGGCGCCAGAGCCTCACCCATATTTTAACCCAACTTGATTTTACCAAGGACTGATTTCCCATGACCCAGACGCCCAAACGCAAAGGTATTATCCTCGCCGGCGGCTCCGGCACGCGGCTTTATCCGATCACGATCGCCGTGTCGAAACAGCTGTTGCCGATCTATGACAAACCGATGATTTACTATCCGTTAAGCGTGCTGATGCTGGGCGGTATCCGCGACATCCTGATCATCACTACGCCTCAGGACGCAGACCAGTTCAAGCGCGCGCTTGGTGACGGCGGCCAGTGGGGTATTTCGCTGAGCTACGTCACGCAGCCCAGCCCCGATGGACTGGCTCAGGCCTACATCTTGGCGGAAGAATTCCTCAACGGAGCGCCCTCTGCGATGGTGCTTGGTGATAACATCTTCTTCGGCCACGGTCTGCCTGAGATCCTCGCTCAAGCCGACGCCCAAACCACCGGGGGCACTGTCTTTGGCTACCGCGTCTCGGACCCTGAGCGCTATGGCGTGGTGGATTTCGACGTGAACGGCCAAGCGCGCCAGATCGTTGAAAAGCCGGAAGTGCCCCCGTCGAATTATGCGGTAACGGGGCTGTATTTTTTGGATAACACCGCAAGCGAGCGCGCTAAGACGGTCAAGCCATCGGCCCGAGGAGAGTTGGAGATCACGACGCTGCTTGAAACGTTTCTGCATGATGGATTGCTGAACGTCCAACGTATGGGGCGTGGGTACGCGTGGCTGGATACCGGGACGCATGGGAGCCTTTTGGATGCGGGGAACTTTGTGCGGACCCTGGAAACACGACAGGGGCTGCAAACTGGGAGCCCTGAAGAAATCGCATTTGTTCAGGGTTGGATCGACGCCACGGCATTGGAAGAGCAGGCCAAATTGTTTGAAAAAAACGAATATGGTGTCTATTTAGGTAATCTAAATCGTTCGATGAGATAGCCATTCACCCCAGAATGTTTCGCGCGCGAAACAAACCCTGTTTCCTGTTTCCGAATTCGGTCTCGCCGTTAATGAAGTCTTCATCAGCAGAAGCACCAGCCTAATTGACTATTCAACTAGCACAACTTTCGCTAGATTTAGGGGGGGAGTATCCGAAACTTTGTGTATGAGCGACCTGCTCCCCGATGGTCCCTCATTCATAACGAGAGTCTGCGGGTCTGGTTTCCATATTCTTTGGTTTCGGTTTGGGCAAGCGCGCCGGGCACAGCGCCCTCAAATGGCTCAAGCGTCCGGCCCGCTTCTGCGGGCGTTTTGTTTCCGAGCGACGAGTGCGGCCTGACGTTGTTGTAGTTGTAACGCCAGAGAGCAAGCTTTCGTCTTGCGCCCGTCAGGCTGTCGAACATCTCCTCGTTCAGGAGCTCGTCGCGCAAGCTGCCGTTGAATGACTCAGGAAGGCATTTTGTTGGGGTTTGCCCGGATCGATATAGTGCCAGTCGATCCCATTTTCGTTCGCCCATTTCAGGATCGCCCGACTGGTGACTCTGTTCCATTATCACTGAAAATACTGGCGGGCCTGCCGTAGACCCGGACAAGCGCATCCAGTTCCCGCGAGACACGTGCGCCGGATATGGACATGTCAGCCATCAGGCAGAGGTTCTCACGACAGCAGTCGTTATTCACAGCCAAGACGCGGAACCTTCGGGATGCCCCGAACGTGTCGGGCAGGAAGTCCTGGGAACAGCGATCACCGGGGCTCAGCGCCTCCGACATTGGTCTCCCGTGAGCCACGAGCCCGTTTCCGCCCCCGTCGTCGCCTAAAGCCCAGCTTCTCCTCTGTATAAAGCCGATAGAGTTTCTTGTGCTTCATGATCATTCCCTTGCGCTCCGGCATCACGCCGATCGGCCGATAGCCAAACCGTCGCCGCTTGGCGGCGACAGCCTTCATCTCTGCTCTGATCTCTGAATTGTCAGGCGGGCGTTCGCGCGGGACAGTCTTCGGATCAACACCGACAAGTCGGCAGGCCCGACGCTGCGAGACATCATGGTCCCGCATCGCTATGAGCGCTGCCTCTCGCCGCTCATTCGGCGTCGTCAGCTCTTTCCCAACAGGTCTTTCAGAACCACATTGTCCAGCATCGTATCCGCCAGCAGCCGTTTGAGCCTAGCATTTTTGTCATCCAGCGCTCTCAGCTTGGCCGCGTCTGACACCTCCATGCCGCCATACTTCGGTTTGAACTTGTAAAAAGTGCCTTGGCTAAGGCCATGCTTGCGGCACAACTCTGCTGTCGGCATCCCGGCTTCTTGTTCTTTGATCATCCCAATGATTTGGGCATCCATGAATCGGCTCTTCCGCATTTGCTTGCTCCTTCGAAAGGTTAAGCAAACTCTACATTAACGTGAGGGACGTTTCGGGGAGGGCAGGTCACCAGGCGGGGTTCCTTCGGGCAAACAGACCGCAAGAATTGACTTGGGCTCAGAATTGTCGCTTGGTGGCTTCCGAAGTTGTTTAGGGAATTGACTCCATGAAAATTGCAATAATCGGTACCGGCTATGTCGGTTTGGTGTCCGGGGTCTGTTTCTCCGATTTCGGCCATGACGTGGTCTGCGTTGACAAAAATCTTGAGAAAATCGGCCAGCTTAAGAAAGGGATCTCACCGATCTACGAGCCCGGCCTAGAAGAACTGATGGCCAAGATGTCGCGGCGGGACGGCTTACGTTTTCCGTAGATCTGGCGCGGGCTGTGGGTGGTGCAGATGCGGTCTTTATCGCGGTTGGCACGCCGACGCGGCGGGGTGACGGTCATGCGGATCTGACATATGTAATGGCAGCTGCTGAAGAGATCGCAAATGCCCTAACGGGGTACGCGGTGGTAGTAACCAAATCGACCGTGCCTGTTGGAACCAACCGACAGGTCAAGCAGGTCATCGAAGCGGCCAATCGCGGAGTCGCGTTTGACGTCGCCTCGAACCCCGAGTTTCTTCGCGAAGGGGCGGCCATCGATGATTTCATGCGCCCCGACCGCGTTGTCGTGGGCGTCGAAAGCGACCGTGCAGCAAAGGTGATGAACGATATCTATCGACCGCTTTACCTGCGTGATTTTCCGATCATTTCGACTGATCTGGAAAGTGCGGAAATGATCAAGTACGCGGCGAACGCATTTTTGGCGACCAAAATTACTTTCATCAACGAAATCGCTGCGTTGTGCGAACGGGTCGGGGCCGACGTGAAGAAAGTGTCAAAAGGCATGGGGCTTGATGGGCGGATCGGTTCGAAATTCCTGCATGCTGGTCCAGGATATGGTGGAAGCTGCTTTCCTAAAGATACCAAAGCCCTAGCTCGGATGGGTCAAGATCATTCCGTCCCGATGCAGCTGACGGAGACCGTCATCAAGGTAAATGATGAAGTCAAGCGGCGCATGATTGATAAGGTCGCCGATCTCTGCGGTGGTTCGGTCAATGGTAAGGTGATTGCCGTGCTCGGCGTGACGTTCAAGCCGAATACGGATGATATGCGCGATTCACCTAGCCTGACAATTGTGCCGTCTCTTGTTGGGAATGGCGCAGAGATACGCGTCGTCGACCCTCAAGGTCGGCGCGAAGGTGAAGAGCTTTTGCCGGGTGTGGTATGGCACGAAGACGTGTATGAGGCAGCAACGAATGCCGATGCAATTGTAATTCTGACGGAATGGAACGAGTTCCGCGCCCTTGATCTGGAACGGATGGCCAAGAGTATGGTAACGCCGATGATGGCCGACCTACGCAACATTTATAACCCAGAAGATGTGGAACGGGCAGGATACACGGCATATGTTTCCATCGGGCGTGACGGGTTTGGGGTTTAGCTAGGTTCCCACAAGACTTTTATCTCAACGACGGTAGCAGGATTCGGACCTAATTTCGCCGGAAAGTAAGGGAAATTTTTTAACTTTTTCTGGGGCTTTGGTTGAATTTCGATAAAGATATTTCACTGCTGTGTTAGTCTGTGTGGCGTACAGGGGGACTACGAGTAAAATTCTACGGTTTTGGGAGCAATGGGATACCGGGCGAGCTTTAGTGATATATTTGGCACAAGTTCTCCCCGCGTTGTGTCGAACGCCAACTTGAAGAAAATCTGAATCTCAAGCCTGATGTGACGTTCGCACCTGGTTGCAGAGACCTTCTGGTATTAAATGCAGATATTTACGAAACACTTTCGATTGACATCGGACATCCTGTGTAAATTTCCGGTCAATAAACAAACTGCCAGTTAAAATTTAGACTTGTGCGAAACTTGAAGAATTTATAACGTTCAAAATTGAACGATTTTAAATTCTCTTGGCGCTCAAGTTCATTTTGGATTCAGCTTTAGTCAAGGATCGCGAGGTCGATTAGGAAAGATACTAAATGGCAAGCAATCTTAGCAAGCTGCGGGAGGATACGTCTTTTCGCGTCCTTCGCCTTCTCCAAGAAAACCCAGAAATGTCTCAACGTGAATTGGCACAGGTGGCCGGTGTCAGCGTTGGAGGAATGCATTATGTATTAAGCGCACTGGTTGAGAAGGGTCTTGTGAAGTTGGGTAATTTTACGGCTTCGGAGGATAAGCGGCGGTATGCCTATCTTTTGACACCGAAGGGTATAGCGCGTAGAGCGGCGCTCACGAGATCGTTTCTTGCCCGAAAAATGAGGGAGTATGAGGCGCTCAAGTGCGAGATAGAACAACTTAGTTCGGAGCTGGAGGACGAAGAGCCAGCTACCAGTTCCTCCAAATTGTGAAGACGGATTTTCTTAATATGGTTCAACGCAAAATACTCATCACTGGCACAGCTGGTTTCATCGGGTTTCACTTGGCCAAACTGCTGCTGGCTGAGGGGTTTGTGGTTCACGGTTTTGACGGAATGACGGATTATTACGACGTCTCACTCAAGCAGCGTCGCCATCAGATGCTGCTGCAGAACCCGAATTTCGCAGCAACCGAAGGGATGCTGGAAGATCAGGTTCTTTTCGACCGTGTCGCTGATGACTTTGCACCTGATGTGATCGTCCACCTCGCGGCCCAAGCCGGGGTGCGCTACAGCTTGGAGAACCCCCGCGCCTATCTCGACGCCAATGTGATTGGCACGTTCAACGTGATGGAGGCCGCGCGCCGCTTGGGCGTTCAGCATTTACTGATGGCCTCGACCTCATCCGTTTACGGGGCCAACACCGAGATGCCGTTCATCGAGACGGAAAAGGCCGACACCCAGCTTACCATCTATGCCGCCACAAAAAAGGCGAATGAAAGCATGGCGCACGCCTATGCGCATATTTATAATCTGCCGACCACGATGTTCCGGTTCTTCACTGTCTATGGTCCATGGGGCCGTCCGGATTTGGCGCTTTACAAGTTTGTCGATGCGATACTCGATGGGCGCCCCATTGATATCTACAACCACGGCGACATGTACCGCGACTTCACATATGTCGAGGATCTCGTTCGCGCGATCCGCCTTCTAATTGATGCGGTTCCTGCGCGGCCCAAAGACGGTGTCGTGCCCGAAGGCGACAGCCTTTCGCCTGTAGCACCTTACCGCGTTGTAAATATAGGTAACTCTGACAAGGTGCGGCTTTTGGACTTCGTCGATGCGATTGAGGAATGTCTTGGGCAAAAAGCTGAAAGGAATTATATGGAGATGCAGACTGGCGATGTGCCCGCGACGTGGGCAAATGCGGCTCTTCTGAAAACACTTACAGGTTATTGTCCGCAGACGGACTTCCGTGACGGCATTGCGAAATTTGTAGAGTGGTATCGGGAATATTCAGGAAAATGACATCTGACATGAAGACCATTGCTGTTATCGGCCTTGGCTATGTAGGCCTTCCGCTTGCCGTTGAATTTGGCAGATCCCGTGCTGTGATCGGTTTCGACATCAACGCAGACCGCATCGACGCCTTGCGCGCCGGTCAGGATGCCACGCAAGAAGTATCGGCGCAGGAACTGGCTTTAGCACCTCACTTGAGCTATACGACCAACTTCGCCGACTTGGCCGCTGCAACTCTCTATATCGTCACCGTTCCCACGCCGATCGACAGCCATAAGCGCCCCGATTTGACCCCTCTTATCAAGGCGTCCGAGACTGTGGGCCGGGTACTTAAGCGTGGCGATATCGTGATTTTTGAGAGCACTGTCTACCCCGGTGCGACTGAGGAAGACTGCGTGCCGGTACTCGAGCGTGTTTCCGGTCTCACCTTCAACGAAGACTTCTTCGCAGGCTACAGCCCCGAGCGGATCAATCCCGGTGATAAACAACATCGCCTGCCTGATATTCGCAAGGTTACATCCGGGTCTACACCCCAGGTCGCCGAAGAGGTTGACCAGCTTTATGCCAGCATTATTACAGCTGGTACTTACAAGGCCGAAAGCATTCGCGTTGCTGAGGCAGCCAAGGTGATTGAGAACACGCAGCGTGATCTTAACATTGCCCTTATCAATGAACTGGCCATTATCTTCAACAAGATGGGAATCGACACAGAGGCAGTACTGAAGGCAGCCGGCACCAAGTGGAATTTCCTACCGTTCCGGCCAGGACTTGTTGGTGGTCACTGCATCGGGGTAGATCCATATTACCTGACGCACAAGGCCGAGTCTATAGGATATCATCCGCAGGTAATCCTTGCAGGACGGAGGATCAATGATGGCATGGGAGCCTATGTTGCCGGACAACTGGTCAAGGCCATGCTCAAACGGCGGATCCAAGTGAATGGAGCGCGGGTGTTGGTTCTAGGTCTGACATTTAAGGAGAACTGCCCTGATCTGCGCAATACCCGCGTTGTCGATGTTGTGCGCGAGTTGCGGGATTACGGGATTCAGGTTGATGTGCACGATCCGTGGACTAACACGGAAGAGGCGCGCTATGAATACGGGCTGAACCTCTTGCAGACACCGCAAGATGGCGGGTACGACGGGATCGTTTTGGCCGTCGCGCATGAACAGTTCAAAGCGATGGGTGCGGGCGCGATCCGCAGTTTTGGCAAAGCTGATCACGTATTTTATGACCTTAAGAATGTTTTCGATAAGAAAGAAAGCGATCTGAGGCTATGATGACGATGCTGTGCAGCTTCATCAAATGGAACCGGCGCCCGGTTTGGTTCATCGACTGGCTGAACACGCCCGAGTTGATAAACTTGGATGCTAAAGGACATTTTAGGAGACTTCTCAATTTGTTCGAATTGGAGAACCAGTCGCGGCTTGCAATCCACTTCGGCGGTAACCGTTTTAAGTGCAGCGTTTTGAAATGAGATCGGTTACACTTCAAAACTTTACTATTGGATATATCGCAGTCTGGTCAGTCTCCCCTCCACTTTTTGGCAGCGATATTGCACGACTTCTAGTCATTTTTTCTACGGTTACCTGGGTATTTTTAGAAGTCTCGCGTCCTCGCGGAATAGCTTATGAGGTCACGCTTCCAATACTGCTCACGCTTGTTTTCGTGGGTTATACGGGGACAATTGAGGCTATATTGTACGGTGCGGAAGGCGTGATTGGCGGTATTCAAATCTGGATAATGCTTTTCTTTCTTATCATTTGGCAGAGCCGACGCAATGATATACAAAGCTTGGTATCCGTGTTCTGGTTTGTTCTCGCGGTGTATCCCATTTGGCTCTTCATCACCTTTAAAACACTGGTAACCACGAATAGCCATGCAGCACGCACAATAGTAAGGGGCAGCGATGCTGCTGAAGCTTTGACGGAACAAGGAGTGGGTGGGTATGGGCTTGTCTATGGTACACTACTGCTCATCCCACTACTTTTGGCACTACTACGCAACCGACAGGTCTTAAACGGAAGCGTCTTGCCACGGCCATTGCGCAAGTTCCCGGTGCTAGCCTTCGGGCTGGTTGCCCTGAACCTGGCACTGGGAGTTGCTGTGGTATTAACAGCCGGCTTTACGATCGCGGTTCTTGCGCTGATAGGAATCCTGCTTTGTTTCTTTCTGTTGGAAAAGTACAATGCACCTCGTTTCCTATTTGTATTTACGTCGATGTTTGTTGTCATCATTTTCGCTAAGCCGGTTCTCCAAGCCATGCTGCTCGCCCTTCAGCCGCTCGCCGAAGGAACCAGCTATGCGGGGAAGATACGCGACATGCTTTTGTCAATTCAGATTGGGGATGCAACGGGAACAGCTGCTGCGCGTACAGAGCGATACATTCGAAGTCTTTTGATCTTCGGAGAGAACCCGCTATTCGGTGTTCTGTCGCGTGACGATATTGGCAAGCACTCGCAATTTTTAGATGGATTTGCCCGCTGGGGCTCAATTTTCGGTGGCATATTCGTGTACCTTGTCAGCTTTCCGGCTCTTCGAGCTATTCAACATGGAAAGCGTGAATTTGGCGTTGTGCTGGCTCTTTTGGTCGCGATCGCAGCAATTTTTGGATTTAATAACGGCTTTGCTGCAGCTGGGCTTATGCTTTACATAATGTTCCCAGTCTCGATACATATTCTTAAAAATGGAGAAGCGCGGCTTGTCCGAACAAGTGTGGTAAAGTCCCTTGCGTGATACCATCATCCTCGCGGGAGGCTATCGTTTGGATGTACGTAGCGCGTCTGCGGTGCGAGCATTGGGGTTGGCGCACATGATCCAAGGCCTAGGCTACAAGGTCGTCGTGATGGGGAAGTTTCATACGGAGACCGAAGCCGATCGCGATCGAATCGGAGCTTTGGTGGACGACGTATCGTGCCGGAACATCGAACGACCTGTGTTGAGGCAAGCCTCTGCAAGTTATGTTACCAGCGCCGAAGCCCTGATGCAGGTAGTCGATGAAATAGGGGCAAATCGGGTGCGGGCCGTTATATGCTATAATTATCCCGCCCGAGGTGCTTTGTCGATGATTAGGGAGGCCCGGCTGAGGGGGATTGCGCCCATCCTGGATTGCACTGAATGGTATGGCTGGGAAGGACCAAAGATATGGCGTAACATTTGGCGTCTAGCGGGGGTAGAGTTTCGCATGCGTGTCCTCACACGTATTGCGGGCAATGTGGTTTGCGCGTCGCGGTGGTTTCAAGCTCGAGTTGAGAGGCAACATACAGTGCTTTGGCCTTTCGTTCTGGACACCACACGACCCGAATGGCGGCGCGGACCGGTGCCCGACCCCGCAAGGCCGGCGCATCTAGTTTATTCCGGCTCTCCGGGCGTAGGAATGCACAAGGACCGCCTGCCAGTTATGATTGCCGCCCTTGACCGGCTGGCAGCAGAGGGTCTCGACTTCCAAGTCTCGATTGCAGGGCTGACGCAAGAACAGTATTTGGATACTATACCCGATGATGCCGGGCGGATTTTAAACCTGTCGGGTAAGCTGAAGTTTTTAGGGCGGGTTCCCCACACCGAATCTCTTGAGCTACTTCGAGATGGCGATTTTTCGGTGTTTTTTCGCGAACCAAACCGAGTGTCGAACACCGGTTTCGCCACCAAATACGTCGAGGCTGCGACATTGGGCGTCCCGGTCATTTCCAACCCGACCAGCGATATCGCATTATACTTGGACGACGGGACTAATGGAATAATGGCTAAAAGTATTGCTGCAAATCACGTGGAGGATGCCCTTCGTCGGGCAGTAACTCAGACGCCGGTGGAACGTGCGGCCATGGTGGCTGCCTGCCGCGCCGAAAACCCCTTTGACATGCGTTCATGGCAAGGCGATGCTAGCGCCTTTTTGAAAAATTTGCGGGGGCTACGATGAGCGATCACATTACCCGCGTACTCTGGACTTCGAACATCGATCTTCCGGCCGTCGCGGATGATATGGGGCTAAGCCCAACTCCCTATGGCGGATGGCTCAGCCTTATGACTAGCAGCCTAGCACGGAGGCCGGAATTCCGTATTGGTGTCGCCATGCGCTCTGAATCGAGCAGCTTTAGGCAAGTCGAGAAGAATGGCATCACTTATTTCGCGCTGCCCAAACAGAACGACCGGTTCGACGTCGCGCAAGCCGATGTGCAAAAGGTGCTGATAGAATTCGCGCCTGACATCCTGCATGTCGAAGGCGCTGAGATGCGCCATGCCAGGCGCTTCCTGTCCACTTGGAAAGGCCCCCGGCTTTTGTCAATGCAAGGGGTGCTGAACGGTTACGCAAATTACGAGCTGGGCTTTTTGCCGATCGTATCGATGCTCAATCCCTTGCATCCGCGTATCATGTTGACCGCGTTGGCGTTACTGTTCCAGCGTCAGCTTCAATTCGTCCCCAGGTTGGCATCTGAGCGCGCCGCGATGAGGTCTGCCGATCACATCATGGGTCGCACACTGTGGGACCAAGCACAGGCTAAAGCTCTGTCGCCGGATGCGCGTTACCATCATTGCGCGCGTATTCTGCGCGATGTTTTCTACACCTCGACTTGGGCCGGGGGCGATTGTGAGCGGTTCTCGATCTTCATCGGTAATGGAGCGGCCGCGCGGAAGGGGGCACATTTCGCTGTCCAAGCCCTGGGGCATTTGCTTAGAGATTTCCCAGACGCTACCTTGCACATCGCCGGGCAGGATCCACGCTCCTTGTCATGGAAGTCGCTCAAGCGCCATGTCGGATATCCCGTCTATCTACTCGAACTGATCCGCAAACTGGGTGTCGAAGACAATGTGCGGTTTACCGGGGTGCTGAATGCTCAACAGATGGCCGACCAAATGAAGTCCTCGCATGTGTGCCTGATGGCCTCGATCATCGAGAACAGTCCCAATACGCTTGGCGAAGCGATGATCCTTGGAGTTCCGACCGTGTCTGCTTATGCTGGTGGTGCGCCGTCCATGGCCCGTGACGAGGTCGAGGCGCTGTTCTACCGACCGGATGATCCGGCGATGCTGGCATTTCAGATCCGCCGGATCTTCGAAGATCCGACCTTGGCGAAACGGTTGTCGGAAGCCGCGCGGGCGCGGGCGCTTAAAACGCATGAGCCCGCACGCAACCTAGCCGACCTGATTGCTGCCTATGAAGCGATCATGAAAAGGCAAGCGGGGGGAGCCGCATGAGTAATTTGGCCCCAATAGTTCTGTTTGGTTATAATCGTCCCGACCATATGCGCCAGACCCTCGATCACTTGGCACAGGCCGCTGGAGCGGTCGAGAGCCCCTTGTGGATCTTTTGCGACGGACCCAAGCCCGGCACGGACCCCGCCCAGGTCGAGGCCGTTCGCGCTTTGGCCCATGAACCACAATGGGTGCAGAAATTCGCGTCAATCAAAGTAACCGCTGCGGCACAAAACAAGGGACTAGCCCGGTCAATCATCAGCGGTGTCAGTGCCGTCATGGACGAGGCAGGACGGGCGATCGTGGTCGAGGATGATGTGCTCGTCGCTACCGATTTCTTGCGTTTCATGAACGATTGTCTAGAATTCTACAAAAATGACCAGAGCGTTGGCTCGGTGACCGGGTTTTCACCTTTGCCCGAACCGCCGGCGGGATATGCGCATGACGTGATGGCCGTGCCGCGCAATTGCAGCCAATGTTGGGCGACATGGGCGGATCGCTGGCGCGAAGTCGATTGGGAAGCGCGTGCGGCTGAGAAGCTATGGAATGATCCTAAATTGCGCCGCCGTTTTAATGCGGCGGGTAACGATCGTGTAGAGCGCCTACGTCGACAGAAAAAGGGCAAGATCGACTCGTGGTCGATCCGCTTCGGGCTTTGGCAAACGCTCGCCCATCGCCATACGATCTATCCTGTGGACAACCGTGTTCGGAACATTGGCTATGACGGGTCAGGCGTCCATACTAAGTCGGGTCAGAATGTGAACGCCGCCGCTCTTTCCGAACCACGCTCGTATCGGCTCGAACTGATTGAGCAGAACCCTGCGGTAATCAGAGAGGTTTCTCGAATCTATTCTGGTTCGTGGTTACGCCAAACTGTACGCTCCGCGCGGTCGTGGGCGAAAGGAAAGAACGCATGACAAAACATGTGCTCTTCCACTACCCAGTTCTGGATGTTGGTGGTGCGGAGAAATCCAGCCTGCGCATGATCCGTGGCCTGTGTGATCGCGGCTGGCAGGTCACGTTGGTTTTGACAACCGGCGGCGGCGCGCTGGAACCTGAAATAGACCCGCGTGTCATGGTGATCCGCCTGCGCCCGCGCGCATTTGGTGGCCGTTTTAAAACGGCGCGAGGCGGCATTGCAATATTGCAAGCTATGCCTGACTTGATAGGCTACGGTGCAATGCGCGTGATCGGGGCGGCGCGGATGGTACCGTTCGTGTTTCGGCGCTATGATGCAGCAGCCGTCTTGCTTATGGGAACCTCAAGCAGGTTCGTGCGTTCTGTAGTGCGCGCGCGCACCCGCGCTATCTGGATTCGCAACGACCTGTCGGGTGCCGATCCAACGGGCAGCGTGACTGCAGCGTTGCGGTCGGCTGCGGCTGGTATCGACCATTTCATCTGCGTGTCCGAAGTCGCTCGCAAATCGCTGGTCGAGGCAGTGCCAGAGGCGCGCGACAAAGATGTCGTGATCTATAACATACTCGACGCTGATATGATGCGCACTTCGGCCATTGCTGCGCCTGCGCCATTTGCCCGCATCCCGAATGGCGGTGTCACCATCGTTAGCGTTTGCCGCTTAAGCGACCGAGCCAAAGGCTTGATGCGCATGGCGCGCGTTTGTGCGGCTCTCAAGAAAGATGGACACAAGTTCCACTGGTATATTGTGGGCGAGGGCCGCGATCGCGCGCGGCTGGAGGTCGAGATCGCGTCGCTGGACATCGGCGATTGCATGACGCTGCTGGGCGGTTTGCAAAACCCTTTCCCAGCCTATCAAGCGGCGGACGTGGTCGCTATGCTCTCAAATTACGAGGGGCTGTGTGGCGTAGTGAACGAGGCTCGGGTTCTGGAAAAACCGGTCATTGCCACGCGCGTCTCGGGCGTAGACGAGCAACTGCTTGACGACAGCAACGGGCTGATCGTTGAGCAGGATGAACAGGCGATCATCGACGGCCTGACCCGCCTCATAACCGATCCCATCTTGCGCCGACGCCTTGCTGCAGGTGGCTATCCTCAGGCTTTGCTTGATGATGCGGACAAGCTGGATCGGCTGGAAGCTATTTTTTTAGATCATAGCAACAGCCATGGGGACCGCTCATGAGCAAACGTGCATCAGGTGCTGCCCTGTCGTACCTTCTGATAATGGTCAAGCTGGTCGTGACGCTGCTATTTACGCCGTTCTTGGTTCGATCGCTGGGCATTGAGGGCTACGGTCTCTATGCGCTCGTGGGGGCGATGGCGGCGTATCTCTTTATTCTAGATTTTGGCATGAACGACACGGTCCTGCGGTTTTTCGTTGAACACGAAAATGATACCACCGAGCGTGATCTATTCCTCGCACGTATGCTGGGTCTCTATACTGCGACCGGGGGGCTGATACTGCTTGCGACACTGGGGCTCAGTGCCCTCGTAGAGCCCCTATTTGTGGCAACGACCTCGACTGAACAGCTTGATATGTTGCGGCGGATGGTCTTGATGACCGGCGGCGGCGCGGCTATCTTGGTGGCGCTCAATCCCTTTGGGGCACTGTTGTCGGCAACAGAATCTTTTGTCTATGTCAGGAGTATGGAGATTGCTGTTACCCTCCTGTCCACGCTGGTAATGGTGCTTGTTCTTCTGTCGGGAGGTGATGCAGTTGGTGTTGTTGCCGTGACAGCGTCGTCAACCGCGATACAAGGATTAATGCGGTTGGGCTATGCGGTCGTTGTGTTGCGCGTGCGCGTGCGCTTGGCATTGCCACCGCGCGCACTTTTAAAGCGAGTCGGGAGCTATGCAGCACCGATTTTTGTGGCGATGATAGCAGAGGTTCTCTTCTGGCGCCTCGACAGCATTTTGATCGGTGCCACCATTGGCGCGGTGCCAATTGCAATTTACACAATCGGAGTGACCTTCAACAAGTATTTCATGAGTTTTGCCACAGCCCTATCGCGAATCATGACGCCCGAGATTATCCGCCGCGTGGACCAGGGTGCAGATGCCGCGACACTGACGGATCTCATGATCAGAATCTCTCGTATTCAGGCGATGTTCCTGTTGTTGATCCTTACTGCTCTAGTGGTTTTCGGACAGCGCTTCTTGATCCTGTGGCTGGGGCCTGAATTCGCGGCCTCCTATTGGATAATGCTGGCGATCCTAGTACCCTACACGCTGGAGATGACCGGAAATGCGCGAAACATCATCCTTCAGGTCAAGGGTCTCTATTGGCTGCGCTCAGGAATTACCTTGGCGATGGCGCTGCTGAATATCCCGCTCACGTTGTATCTGCTGCAACTGTGGGGGGTTCTTGGTGCAGCCATAAGCACCGGAATCGCGGTGTTTATCGGGTATATCCTGATTGCTGTGCTGCTCAAAATGCGGGTCGGCATGGAAATGGGGCGCTATTGGTTGCAAACCGCACAGGGTATCGTGCCGATTGCAGTGGTCCTGAGTGGGCTGGGCCTGTGGGCCGAGCGCTATCTGCCCCAAGGGTGGAACGCGCTGCTGCTGGGTGGGTTTGGCTATACGGTGATCTTTGGTCTTACAGTGTATTGGCTGGCTGCGCGCGCCGACGAGCGAGCGTTCATCGACGGCGTTGTGCGCCGATTCCGCGGCGCGGCGGGGAAACCATGAGTGTGCGCCGCCCCTGGATCGCCTATGTTGGCCCGTTCGCTTTTCCAGAGGGCGGCGCGGCAGCGCGACGCATTTTGGGCAATGCCAAGGCACTGGTTGCGGCGGGTTATGAAGTGGTGATTGTGTCTGGGCAACCGCCTGATGCGCAAGGGGGCACGTTTGATGTGGCACCGGGTATTCGATGCGTAAGCACTAATGAACGCGACGCCGAACATTTGCCTAAGGCGCTGCGCTATGCGCGCTATGCGCTGATGGGCGCAAGCAGCCGGCAGTGGCTGGGCGCGCAGTCCGACATGCCCGACGCGGTGATCTTGTATTCGGGCTACACGCCTTATTTGCTGCAATTTGTCCGGTGGGCGCGGCAACGCGATGTTGCGCTGCTGTTCGATGCGGTCGAGTGGTACACTGCCTCAACTGTGCCGAATTTCCTGGTCTCGCCCTATTTGTGGAACACGGAATTCGCGATGCGGGGGCTGATTCCTCGGCTGGATGGGGTCGTGGCGATCAGCCGGGCACTGGAGGGCTATTACCGGGCCAAGGGGCTGCCTGTTGGCCGAGTGCCCCCGCTATTTGACCCCGACGACATTATACCGCAAACCCCGTTGGACGACCCCGATGCTCCATTGCGACTTGCATATTCGGGTTCGCCGGGGCGCAAGGATCTGCTCGATATCGTGATCGAAAGCGTCCTAGATCGCGACCTGGGCAGCGTGGTACTCGACATCGCCGGTATCAGCGAGGAACAACTGCGCGCGCGCGGGCCTCTGAAAAAGCGCAGCGGCCTCATCCCCGATGCCTTGCGCGCTCATGGCCAGGTCAGCCATGCCCGCTCGACCGAGATCGTCGGGCAGGCAGATTTCACGGTATTCCTGCGGAATGTGAACCGCGTGTCGATCCACGGTTTTCCGACTAAATTTGTCGAAAGCCTGGCCTTGGGCACGCCAGTTATCACCAACCTGACGAGTGACCTCTCCGACCATCTGCGCGATGGCGAAACCGGACTGGTTTGCGCTGAACCGACGCGCGCGGCTCTGGGTGCGACCTTGACCCGGGCGCTTGCCTTGGTACGTACCGCACGGCTTGAGATGCGAGGCGCTGCACGGGAGGAGGCTATGGGTGCCTTCTCGTATCGGGCGCATGTGGCTACGCTCGGAGCATTGATCGATAGCTCACAAAAATTGTCGAATAGAAAGGCACTTTAAATATGAAAACTCTAGTAACTGGCGGCGCGGGGTTTATCGGGTCGAATATCTCTGCGGCCCTGCTGCGGGAGGGAGCCGAGGTGACGATACTCGATGACCTCAGTTCGGGCCATGCCATAAACCTCAAGGCAATGCCCGAGGCACATTTTATCAAGGGCGACATCCGCGACCCAGAAGTGGTGTCGCGCGCGGTGTCAGGATGCGAGGTCATCTTTCATCATGCGGCTTCGGTCGGAAACAAGCGATCGATTGACCACCCCGACGAAGACACCGCAATCAACGTCAATGGCACGCTGACGGTGCTGGAGGCCGCGCGAGCCGCGGGAGTGCGCAAGATCGTCGCAGCGTCCTCGGCCGGGCTGTATGGGGAACTCAAGACGATTCCGATCGCCGAGAGCCACCCTATCGAGCCTCAAACCCCCTATGGCGTCACCAAACTCTATACCGAAAAGATGTCATTGGCCTTTGCCCATGTGTACGGGCTCGAGGCGATCTGCCTGCGTTACTTCAACGTCTTTGGCCCGAACCAAAGGTTTGACGCCTATGGCAACGTGATCCCAATCTTCGCCTTCCGGGCACTACGCGGCGAGCCGATCACCATCTTCGGCGATGGGATGCAGACACGCGATTTCGTCCATGTCGAAGATGTTGTGCAGGCCAACCTGAAGGCGGCCAAGAACCAAGGCACCTCGGGCGCGTTCAACATCGCCAGCGGCACCAAGATGCGGATACTGGATCTTGCTCATGCAGTGAATACTTATGCCGAATCGCTGGTCGCGATTCAGCATGGTCCAGAGCGGCCAGGCGACGTAGCGCACAGTATAGCGGACATCTCGGCTGCGCGCGACGGTTTCGGCTACGAACCCAAGGTCGCCATGGAGCTAGGCCTAGCGCAATACATGGCTTGGGCTAGGGAAGAGGTGAAACGGCAAGACGGCTGAATTGGACCGCAGATCATCCCCCCTATTGCCTACAAAACCTTTTTCCGAGTTATTGAAAGGACCCTTCTATGCTCGATGACGTCACACTAATGATCACCGGCGGAACCGGCAGTTTCGGCAACGCCGTGCTGCGCCGGTTTCTTGATTCTAACGTCCGCGAAATTCGTATTTTCAGCCGGGACGAGAAAAAACAAGACGATATGCGCAAGCGCTATCGCAGCGACAAACTCAAGTTCTTTCTTGGCGATGTGCGTAATCGCGACAGCCTGATGGATGCCATGAATGACGTCGACTTCGTATTCCATGCCGCTGCGCTGAAGCAAGTCCCGTCTTGCGAGTTCTTTCCGCTAGAAGCGGTTTATACCAATGTTTTGGGCACCGCGAACGCCATCGATGCGGCCTATCGCTCTGGCGTGAGACGTATGATTTGCCTTTCCACCGACAAGGCAGTCTATCCTATCAATGCAATGGGTACATCCAAGGCGATGATGGAGAAGGTCGCCGTAGGCAAAGCCCGATCGATCGATTCTGATCGCATGACAGTCTGCTGCACGCGTTATGGTAATGTCATGGCGTCCCGTGGGTCGGTGATTCCCCTGTTCGTGCGCCAGATCCAAGCTGGCGAGCCGCTGACGATTACAGACCCGGACATGACCCGCTTTATGATGACACTTGATCATGCCGTCGATCTGGTGCTTTATGGGTATCAGCATGGAGTGGCAGGGGATATTCTGGTTCAAAAGGCGCCAGCCGCCACCATTGAGGTCCTTGTCAAGGCGTTGCTGGAACTGTTCGAAAGACCCGATCATCCGGTTCGTATCCTGGGCACACGCCATGGCGAAAAAAAACACGAAACCCTGTTATCGCGCGAAGAGATGGCAAAGGCAGAGGATCTGGACGAGTATTACCGGACCCCCGCCGACATGCGCGATCTGAATTATGGCAAGTACGTAGAGAGTGGTGAGAGCGTGATCAGTGAGGCGGTTGATTACACCTCAGAAAATACGCACCGCCTTGATATCGAGGGGATGAAGCAACTGTTGTTGCAGGTTCCCTACATCCGATCCGCGCTTGCCGGCGAGATGGCGGACCCGGAGGTATGAGATGGACATTTTGATCACTGGCGCGTCCGGGTTCATCGGCCGCAATCTGGCACTGCGCCTGACCGAAGCCGGTCACAACGTGCTTGATGCCACACGCGAAACCGGTGATGCCGATCTGGCAGCCATGGCAAAACGAGCGCAGGCGGTGGTGCATCTGGCCGGGGCGAATCGCCCCGACACAGAGGCCGAGTTCGATGCGATCAATAATCAATACACTGCGCGGCTCTGCGCGCTGTTACGCATGCGGCCCGATGTCGTGCCGGTGATTGCTGCATCCACCATTCAGGTCGACCGTGATACGCATTATGGCCGCACCAAACGCGCCGCCGAGGATCACCTGAGCGCGCTAGCGGAAGAAACCGGTGCGCCGGTCAACATTTGCCGGCTGGTCAACGTGTTCGGGAAATGGTGCCGCCCTAATTACAACTCGGTTGTGGCCACGTTTTGTCACAACATTGCCCGCGACATACCCATCACTATCAACAAGCCCGATGCCGAGATCCGGCTGGTCCA
>Ga0163216_100507_pt1 | contig 58987 bp, 65 predicted proteins | sample SynspAceP_FD_167610 | JGI IMG/M metagenome (GOLD analysis project Ga0163216, IMG submission 167610) | Saline lake microbial communities from Ace Lake in Antarctica - Synechococcus sp. Ace-P (Illumina Assembly) | ecosystem: Environmental > Aquatic > Non-marine Saline and Alkaline > Saline ...
AAAAACATTCGTGATTTTCAGCGCTATTGCGATCAGCACAATCTGCGCCTTCGACCACATATCAAGACCCACAAATTGCCGGGGCTCGCGCAATATCAGCTGGCTCAGGGAGCCATCGGGTTTACTTGCCAGAAGGTAAGCGAAGCAGAGGCAATGGTGGCTGGTGGAGCCGTGGGCGATATCCTCATAACTTACAACATTTTGGGCTCTGAGAAAGTTGCCAGGCTACGCGCGCTTTCAGAACGCGTCACCTTGTCTGTTGTGGCTGACAGCCAAACGGTCATTCATGGTCTGAGCGCGGGCTTTGCTGATGCGCAGCAACCTTTGCCGGTGCTGATTGAATGTAACACGGGTGCGGATCGGTGTGGTGCCTCCACCCCGGAACAGGCGGCGGATCTGGCGGCTGAAGTGGAGGCGTCTCCCGGGCTGCGCTTTGCCGGTCTCATGACGTATCCGCCTGTTGGCCTTGCTGACAAGGTTGCCGAATGGCTCTCTGCGGCTATTGATCTGATTGAGGACCGTGGTCTCAAAGTCGGAATCATCTCATCAGGTGGATCACCTGACATGTGGCAGGCACATCAAATGCCTGTCGCGACTGAATATCGGATAGGCACTTATGCCTATAATGATCGTTCGCTCGTTGCGCGCGGGACATGTGACTTTTCCGATTGTGCGCTCACTGTTCTTGCGACGGTCGTCTCTGTCCCGGCTCCGAACCGGGCAGTCATTGATGCAGGCTCCAAAGTGCTGACGTCAGATTTGTTGGGGCTTGAAGGGTATGGTCATGTTGTTGGCCATGACGATGTGGTTATCGACCAACTGAGCGAAGAGCATGGCCGCCTTGTCAGTTCGGCACCGATTGACCTTGAGGTTGGTCAACAGGTGAGAATTATTCCCAACCATGCCTGCGTGGTTTCAAACATGCTTGATCATGTAATTCTTATGCGTGGCGATGTGATCGATCGCAAGGAACGGGTCGCGGCTCGTGGTCAGGTCTGGTGATTGCGCATACAGTTTTGTGCCGACTCATATGGGAATCGGTGTCTGAAAGCTTTCCACCAATGACCCTGCCAGCAGGCTCCATCCATCCACCAATACAAAGAAAATCAGTTTGAAGGGCAGCGAAATGACGACGGGTGGCAGCATCATCATACCCATGGCCATCAGCACCGAGGCGACCACCAGATCGATGATGATGAATGGCAGATAGATCAGAAACCCAATTTCAAAAGCTCGCCTAAGCTCGCTTATCATGAATGAGGGTACAAGAACTCGCAGGCTTACATCCTCTGGCGACGCCGGTTCTTCACTCCGCGACAGATCCACGAATAGTTGCAGATCTTTTTCCCGTACATGCGACAACATGAAGGTGCGAAATGGTGCTGATGTCGCTTCGAATGCCTCCGCAAACTCCAATTCGCCCTGAATAAGCGGTTCAACGCCGTCATTATAGGCGGTCTCAAAGACCGGTGCCATGATGAAGGCAGTCAGGAATAGCGCAAGGCTGATCATCACTGAATTGGGCGGCGCTGTTTGCAAGCCTATGGCAGACCGCAACAAGGACAATACCACCACAATCCTGGTGAAACTGGTGACCATGACAAGGATAGAGGGTGCCAGGCTGAGGACAGTAATGAGCGCAACGATTTGAATCGCGCGTTCGCTGACCCCGGTACTATCGCCAAAGCCGATAGAAATATCCTGAGCAAAAGCAGTGCTGGCAGCCGTACTCACTATCAGACCAAGCAGCCATGGCCAAATGGCCCTGGTTGCTCGAAAGAACGATTGAATGTTGCTTATGCGCGGCTTGGTATCGCCAGTTCCTGAAGCAATCGGCTCATCTCGTCATCAACCCGGCCCGGACGCGTTGTGTCCACAGGCCGTTCAGGGCCTTCTGGCACTGATTCTGAAGCCGAATATACGCTACTTTCTGCAGGGTCAGAAGTGCCATTCTGCGGCTGGTCACCAATGAGCATTCCCGCAATTGCATCCTCAAGGGCCAAATCGTCCTGTGCCCTTTGCTCTTGACTATATTGCGGTGTGGCTGGTGCCTCGGGCTCCAGGCCCATTGCCGCTGCAAGACCAGCGGACAGATCGATGTCCTGTTGGGTCGTGTTGCCCTGCGGCTCGGCAATGGATGTTGCGGGCATGACTGTTGGCGTTGGCGCTGCCCTTGCAGCTGGCGTGCTGATGGCTGGTTGTTCCTGACGCACTACATGGTTGACGCGTGACAGGCTGGCGGGCGCTTGTTCCAGTTCCTGCATGAGCGCGTTTTCCATTTCTGCAGATAAGTCTCTTGGAGTTGCCTCCGGCGCTGCAGCAGGCGCGGGAGGCGCTTCCTGTGGTGCGGCTGTGAGAACTGGCGCTGGCTGCGGCGCATAAACAACTTGTTTAGCAACGGGCCTTGCCATGGCAACAGTGGGGCCTGTCTGCGCAGGCATCGGAACCGGAGCAGTGACAGCAACAGTGGGAGCTACGGGAGCCGATACAGGAACTGCGGCCACGGGTTGAACAGGTACAGACTGCACAGGAACAGGTACTGGCTGCGGAGCTGGTTGAGGTTCTGGCACTGGTTCAGGCATCGCGACTATAGCTGGCGCCGGTTGTGGGGTCTGTACCGGCTCGGGTGTTGGCTGAGGTGCAGGTTCTGGAGCAGGCGCAGGCTGGGCCACTATTTCCGGAGCCTGAACTGGTGTGGGCAGCACTTCTGGAACAGGTTCTGCTGCGACAGGCATTGCAACTTCGGGAGTCAAAGCTGCGGGGGCAGGTGCTACGGGTGCGGGTGCTAGGGGTGGCGCGGCTAAAGGAGCCACAGCAACTGCCGGCGCAGGCGCAACTGCTGCAGGCGCAATTGGCACTTCTGGCTGAACCGGTTCGGGAGGAATCACGACCGGATTCGCTTTTTCTGCGGATTGAGGCTCAATCAAGACCTCCGGCTGAGGTTCAGCAGCTTTAAAGGATGGTTCTTCGTGAACGAGGGTGTTTTCGGGCGCTGGTGGTGGTGGTGCAAGGGAAACTTCTGGCCGACTGGCCGCTACAAGGCCGATGCTTTCAGCAACTGTTGCTGCTGAACCGCTGAGCGACATTGTGCGCAAAGGGCGTTGTGCAATCACACGCCGCGCAATTTCATGGCCGGGAAGAGGCTGATCTGAATGTCTGTCGTGCTCATCGGCGTATTGTCCGATATTCGATTCGACGACCACATCACTTGGGCCGCCGATCATGACAAGATGTTCCACGTCATCACGGCGCACCAGCACAAGGCTGCGGGTGTCGTCTATCTGGGTTCTATCCAGAATGGCCAGGCGATGGTCTTGTGATACGACTTTACGTCTGCCTTTGCCTGTGATCAGGCGCAGAAACCAGACAAAGACACCAAACAGCATCAAAACTGCCAAAAGTGCCACCATGAACTGCACACCCATGGCTGCTTCTTCGCCCATAAACTGCAACAAATACTCACGCATTATGCGCCCCTAACTTCTTATCCAGCGTCGAAACCGCGCAAACACAATTCCACGCTGAGAATCCTGCTACCCAATTACGGCAGAATACAGCCAACACAGTTAGGAAATTGTTAAGGGAGTTAAGGTTTTGTTAACCATGCCGGCCTCATTAATACTTCATAAACTAATTTACGAAGCGCACGAGGCATTTGAACATGAGGGCCAATCATGGGAATGGGTGATATCAGCATTCTTTCGGCCCTGAAATCCAAGATGCATTGGCACGAATCTCGGCAGCGCCTGTTGGCCGAAAATGTAGCCAATGCTGATACGCCAGGCTATCGCGTGCGGGATTTGAAAAAGCCGGATTTTGGACAAATGGCCAGCGCGGCATCTGATCGGGGCTCACAGATGACACCGATCGCAGCGACAACGCATCCAGAGCATATTTCGGCAGCCATGGCACCACTGAAAACCTCCATGAACTCTGGCATCGATACGCCATTTGAGATCACGCCACAGGGAAACGAAGTGGTTCTGGAAGAAGAAATGATGAAAGTCACGTCCAACCAACTCGATTATCAGGCTGCGACATCGCTTTACAGCAAGACTATGGGCCTTTTCCGAATCGCCATTGGTCGATGATAATATTTGAAAGGAATTTTGCATGGACTTCCTGGACTCTATGAAAGTCGCAGCTTCGGGATTGCGCGCCCAGAGCGGGCGTATGCGCATAATTGCTGAAAACATTGCAAATGCCGATAGCACGGCAACGACGCAGGGGGCTGATCCCTATCGGCGTAAAATGCCAAGTTTCAAGACAGCATTGGATCGTGAAACCGGTGTTTCGGTTGTGGAAATGGGTCCGATTCGTCAGGATCGCTCAGATTTCAAGACACGTTTTGAACCCGGTCACCCGGCAGCTAATGATCAAGGCTATGTGAAATTGCCCAATGTCAGCACGTTGATTGAGACCGTGGATATGCGGCAAGCTCAGCGCAGCTACGAAGCCAATTTGAACGTTATCCAAAGCACGCGCACGATGATGCAGCGTACGCTCGATATCCTGAGAGGATAATTTGTAATGGCTATCAACACCGCCTTGGGGGCCGCAAACGCTTATTCCGCCGCTTCGAAGACCGTCAGCCAATTGCCTGCCAAGGCACAGGAAATTACGCCTTCGGGGGACAACTCGTTCGCATCCATGGTGTCGCAGATGGCAACAGATGTTGCTGAAACGGGCAAGGCGGGCGAGCAGGCCAGTATGGCTTTTGCGACCGGTCAACCAACCGCCAATATGGTTGAAATGGTAACGGCTGTTGCGGAAACGGAACTTGCATTGCAGACTATGGTTTCCGTGCGGGACCGAGTCATTTCCGCGTATGAAGAAATTATGCGGATGCCGATCTGATTGGTATTTGATTTGGTAACCTGAAAGAAGCTGATATGACCGGACCGGAAGTGCTTGATTTTGCCCGTGATGGCATCACTACGCTGCTTGCAATCAGTGCTCCCGTTATGCTCGTCGGTCTTGGTGTTGGGGTTATTATTGCGCTCATTCAGGCGTTGACCCAAATTCAGGAAATGACATTGGTCTTCGTACCAAAAATCATAGCTATCTTCGTTGCCATGTTGATCGCCATGCCATTTATGGGCCAGACGCTTAACAGCTTCATGGATAGGGTTGCCGATCATATTGTCGCTGGACGTTAGTGATGCCGGGTCTGGATGATCCGGTATGATGGCCAGCCAACCCGAATCCGCTTTTGATCACTCGAAGAACCCGATTTTGCTCTCGCAAGGTGCGGCCTAGGTGGATATTTCTCTTGCTCCTGATCTGGCTTATCGCTTCATGCTTGTTTTCGCGCGGGTTGGCGTTCTGGTGATGCTGCTGCCAGGGTTTGGCCAAAATGGTATTCCAACGCGCATACGGCTTGCTTTTGCGCTTTTGTTGACACTGCTCATGGTGCCATTGGTTGAATTGCCGGGATTTGCTGCGGAAACATGGCCGGTTGGTGCGTTGGTTCCGATGATCAAGGAAGTTCTGATTGGTCTGTTTATCGGCCTGACCGTTCGCATGATTCTCATGGCCACCTCCGTTGCCGGAAGTACGATTGCCAACCAGATGGGACTGGGACTTGCACAAAGTGTTGATCCGACACAGGGGATTCAGGGCGCTTTATTTGCCAACTTTTTAGGCGTGCTTGCTGTTACATTGGTGTTCGTCACCGATATGCATCACGTGGTGATAGCGGCTATTCACGATAGTTACATCCTGTTCAAACCCGGAATCATTCCCCCAACCAGTGACATGGCCATGATGGCTGTCATGTCCATGTCGGACGCGTTTTCACTTGGTGTTCGTATGGCCGCACCATTTCTGGTGTTTGGCCTGATATTCTATGTGGGTGTTGGCGTTCTTAGCCGATTGATGCCCGCAATCCAGATTTTCTTCATCGCAATGCCCGCATCCATTCTGCTTGGATTTGTGCTTCTGGCACTTCTCCTGAGCACAATGATGGCGGTCTATCACGAGTATTTTGCCACGCTGCTCGGCCGGTTTCTGGCGCAATAGAAAGGAGGGGCAATGGCTGATCAACCAGATAAATCAGAAAAAACCGAAGACCCCACCTCTAAAAAGCTGGAAGACGCCCACAAACGCGGGGAAGTTGCCAAGAGCCAAGAGGTCAACACATGGTTTGTGTTGCTGATGGTTACGCTGATGATTGCTTTTTTGGCGCCCATAAGTGCAGCTCACCTTGGTGGATTGCTGCGTGGCTATTTGTCCAATGCGCATGCTCTTTCGCTTGATCGGGGCGCCATGGCTGGCTTGTGGATGCAAACCGGACGTGACCTTGCCACCGCGCTCGCAGTCCCGTTTCTTCTGCTGGTACTGGCGGCAGCACTTGGCAATCTGGTTCAACACAAACTTGTTTGGTCGATAGATCCTCTTAAGCCCAAATGGTCAAAGATTTCGCCTCTGGCTGGCGCAAAGCGTTTGTTTTCTCCGGAAGCTTTGGTCAATTTTGCCAAGGGAATGTCAAAGCTTGGTCTTGTTTCGGCGCTTATCATGGCGGCCCTTTGGCCGGAACTTGATCGCCTGGAAAGTGTGCTGATCAGCCCTGCAGTGGCCATTCTGCCGCTGTTTCATGACATGGCTGTCAAGCTTTTGCTGATCACTCTTTTGCTGATGACAGTCATCGCTGGTCTGGATTTCATGTGGCAAAAACATCAATTCTTTGAACGTCAGAAGATGACGCTCAAGGAGGTGCGTGATGAGCACAAGGATTCGGAAGGCGATCCGGCGATCAAGGCAAAAATTCGGCAACTTCGCATGGAACGTGGTCGTGCCCGGATGATGTCGCGCGTGCCAGAAGCAACTGTTATCATTACCAACCCGACCCACTTTGCGGTGGCGCTGTCTTACGAAGAAGGCATGAACGCACCAATTTGTGTGGCCAAAGGTATTGATACGGTCGCTCTTAAAATTCGTGAAGTTGCCGAGAGCACTGACGTTCCGATTGTTGAAAATCCGCCATTGGCGCGCGCACTTTACGCGACGGTGGAGATCGACGATCAAGTTCCTGAGGATCACTATAAGGCGGTGGCTGAGGTCATTGGCTTCGTGATGCGCTTGAACAAAAAATGATCCAAGATTGGTGAAACACGCCCAAACTGCACAAATTCCGTGACAGAGCGGGCATCTGCAAATAAGTCTCTATAAGGTTGTGATTCATTGAAAACTGCCGATGAGCCACTGATACACCTGCATGAATAACAAAGCCCGGATTGTCGTGACAGACTCTCGTTCAAACAAAAATTCTGAACACTACAGCCAGGCGGGATCAGCAGGTGCGACCGAACTCGGTCAAAAACGCATCATGCGGCTCACGCTGGTGGTTGTTTTGTTGATCGTCTGTGTGGTGGGGCTGTTCTATGTTCCCCAGGAGTATTCCGACCAGCTAGTCATGGGCTTTCTGGGCATGTTTGCCACGCTGGGTATTCTTTGCCTGTTTTTGTGGGCGCTTGGCGTTGTCGGTGAGAATACAGATTCTGAGGAAAATAAATTATCCCGCCAGTTTGTCGACACATTGTCTGAAGGGATTTGTGTCACTGATAATGTTGGTCGGATCGTCTATGCCAACCCGGCATACAAACAACTGACCGGTGCTGACAATGATGCCGCCCTGCGCAGTGTCGAGACTATTTTCAGCCGTGACCCGGATGCAGCCGATGCAATTTTCCGGCTGGGGCAAGTCATCCAGTCCAATCAGGCGGCGGATGAGGAGATTCGTCTTCCAGTGTCCCTGAGCGCCGCAAACGGGATGACGGGCAAAATCGCCCCGGTGCGCGCGGAAAACGGGTTCTGGTACAATGTTCAGGTCAGACCGCTTCCGACCGATGAGGCTGAACAGTCCTTACAGGTCTGGCGGGTTTCGGACATCAGCAACAATCGCAAAACGCAGGAAAATATCTTTCAGGAATTACAGACCGCGATTGATTATCTTGATCATGCCCCGGTTGGCTTTCTGTCAATCAATCCAGATGGAAGGCTCGCCTATCTCAACGCGACACTGGCTGAGTGGCTGCAACTGGATATTGCGGAGGTTCGCCCATCAGATCTGCATCTGTTTGATCTGGTGGATAATCAAGCCGCAGGGCATTTGCTGGCAGCCAATGGAACCTTGATCAAGCCTGCCAGCGAGACGATAGACCTAGACCTTATGGATGCCAGTGGCCGAAGTGTGCCTGTACGTTTGGTACACCATGTGCCGCAAAGCGCAGACGGCGTGCTGGGCGCATCGCGCAGTGTGGTGATAAACCGTGCGAAAAGCGGTGATGCATCTGATGCGTTGCGTGCAGCGGAGGTGCGGTTCTCACGCTTCTTCAACAATACCCCCATTGCCATCGCCTCGGTTACCCGCGACCGGCGCTTGGGCCGCTGCAATGCGCGCTTTGTGCGACTGTTTGGCCCGGAATTTGTCGAGGGCCGGCAGGTTGATCTCGTCAATAGCGTGGTTGAACGTGACAGGCCTAATCTGCGTGCCGCACTGACGGCCGCGATCAATGGCCGATCGGGCATAGAGCCGATTGAAGTGACACTGGAAGGCGAGGGCGGTCATTCAGCCAAGATTTCTGTCAGCGGTGTTGAAGCCAATGATGATAATGAAGCGGCCATTATCTTTGCCTCTGAAACCACCGAGCAACGCACACTTGAAGAGCAGTTTGCACAAAGTCAGAAGATGCAGGCCATTGGCCAGTTGGCCGGTGGCGTGGCGCATGATTTCAACAATGTTCTGACCGCCATTATCGGCTTCTCGGATTTGCTGCTCAACAGCCATAAGCCGTCTGATCCGTCCTTCCAGGACATCATGAATATCAAGCAGAATGCCAATCGGGCCGCTGGCCTTGTGCGGCAGTTGCTGGCCTTCTCGCGCCGCCAGACATTGCGACCGCAAATTCTGCAACTGAGCGATGTCATGAGCGAAGTGTCGGTAATGCTGGATCGTCTTTTGGGCGAGAAAGTGTCACTGGAGGTGCGTCATGGCCGTGATTTGTGGCCTGTAAAAGCCGATCTGAACCAGTTTGAGCAGGTCATCATGAATCTGGCTGTAAACGCCAGAGACGCCATGCCGGAAGGCGGCACGGTCAAGGTGAACACGCGCAATATGTTGGCAGATGAAGCCGGGCGCTTGGGTCATTCAGAAGTTCCTGCCGCTGAATTTGTTCTGATTGAGGTGTCTGACACCGGAACCGGAATGCCTGTGGAAGTGGTTTCAAAGGTATTTGAACCGTTCTTCACCACCAAAGATGTAGGGCAAGGGACGGGTCTTGGCCTTTCGACGGTTTATGGCATCATCAAACAGACTGATGGTTTCATCTATGTCGACAGTGAAGTGGACAAGGGAACGACATTCCGCATCATGCTGCCCCGCTATGTGGAAAAAGAGGGCGAAGAGCAGCCTGCAGAAATCAAGAAAGCGCCTGAACATGCAGACCTGACCGGTTCGGCCACTATTATGCTGGTGGAAGATGAAGAAGCTGTGCGGGCCTTTGCTGCCCGGGCGCTGGCATCTCGCGGATATAAGGTCCATGAGGCTTCTACGGGCACTGAAGCGTTGGAGTTAATCGACGAGATTGATGATGAGATTGATCTGGTGATCTCCGATGTGATGATGCCGGAAATGGACGGCCCAACCCTGTTGAAGAGATTGCGCGAGACCCAGCCGGATCTGAAAATCATTTTCGTGTCAGGTTACGCCGAAGACGCCTTTGCGAAGAATCTTGATGAAGGCGAAAAGTTCTCATTCCTGCCCAAGCCGTTTTCACTGAAACAGCTGGCAACAGCCGTCAAGGAAGTGCTGGACGAAGCTTAGGCAATCGCATTTATAGCGCCGCTGCAATTTTTGCGGCCAAAACGGCATTGTTTTTGACCAGCGCAATATTGGTTTCCAGGCTGCGCCCGTCCGTCAACTCAAAGATCCGTTGCAGAAGATAGGGTGTGACCTCCTTGCCACCAATGCCTGCGGCACTGGCCTCGGCCAGAGCTTGCGCAATCAGCGGCTCCAGGTCTTTCCTGTCGATTTCTGCGTCTGCCGGAACCGGGTTGGCGACCACCAGTCCGCCTTCCTGTCCCAAAACAGCGCGGGTCTGAATAAAGTCGGCAATTTGTTCCGGCGTATCCAGTCGCAAGGGGGAGGCAAGGCCGCTGTCACGTGACCAGAATGCTGGAAAATTATCAGTTCCGTATGACAGCACAGGAACGCCCAGCGTCTCTAGCCACTCCAGCGTTTTTGGAACATCCAGAATGGCTTTGGCTCCGGCGCAGACCACAGTCACAGATGATTTCAGGAATTCTCCCAAATCTGCGGAAATATCCATCGTCTCCGAAACACCGCGATGCACACCGCCTAATCCGCCGGTTGCAAAGACTTCGATACCGGCGAGCTGTGAACAGAGCATGGTGGCTGCCACAGTTGTTGAGCCGGGCTGTTCAAGAACCAGCGCATGGGCAAGGTCAGCACGGGACAATTTGCGGACGTCCTTTAACTTTGCCAACTGCGTCAGATCATCTGATGAAAGGCCCACCCGTATGGCTCCATCCATCACCGCGATGGTAGCGGGAACTGCGCCCTCATCCAGAATCGTTTGTTCAACGGCCTGAGCAGTTTCCAGATTTTGTGGCCATGGCATGCCATGGGTGATGATCGTGGACTCAAGGGCAACAACCGGTTTTCCGGCGGCCAGAGCCGCAGCGACGGGTTTTGATATCTGCAGGAGCTGAGACAGGTCTTTAGTCATTATTGTTGCTTTCTTGGTCTGCTGCGTCAGTCACAGCGCTCCAACTGATTGTCGGACAGGAATCCTCTTCCATCATGGCAAGCCTGGCAGCGGCATGGCCATGCCGGAGAATGTTTTCGGGGGCTATAGCAGTCTGGGTGCATAATTCAAAAAGACAGGCTGCGGCGAACATATCGCCTGCGCCGGTCATTCGAAGTTGTTTCTTCGGCCCATCGTCTGTCTCGTCTGCAATTGGCAAAGGCGCTTTCAGCGTCAGTTGCAGAGAGTGGTCTGGTGTTCTGCAAGCCAGAGCACTTGCTTTGGCACCATCACTGACAATGCAAAGAGGTGTCCCAAGAGCGGCAAGTCCTTTGGCAGCGGAGGGCGCATCATGAAAAATTGTATCTGCCAGAGCTTCGGCTTCCTGTCGATTGCAGATGATGCCGTCCAAATGACGCAACAAGGGCATCAATCCTGCGGTTTTGGCGGGCGAAACCGCCATCAGGAACAATTGCCTGTTGCCTTTTAACTGTGCCAATTCTGCAAGAGCGGTCGGGGTGATATTTGAATCGGCAATCCAGTGTGTGCATTCTGATGCAGCCAAGACCACCTTGCGGGCCCAGGCCTCGTCCATATGCTGATGCAGCCCCATATCGGCAAGGCCTGCGATCACATCACCGGACGGGTCATGCATGACAGTATAGGTGGGGGTGGTACTGCCGGGAATGACGCAGTCTGGAACGACTGTCAGCCCGTCTTCAAGCAAGCGATTGCACACTGTTTGCGCATCTGAATCATCAGCAAAGACTGATGCAAAGGTCACCTTTGCACCGAAATGTGCCAGATGTCGTGCGCCATTTGCGGCCACACCGCCAACAGTCTGTTGCCAGTGACCTGGATGCGACTGCCCCAAATGAAACGCAGTTTCAAATGTGCCGACGCGGTCGATCAAAGCGCCGCCAAAAACGCAGAAAGATGCTAAAAACGGGTTCTTCTCGATATCCGAGTTCACGCTTCTGCTAGCGCCAGTTAGCCCCTTTGACCCGCTTCAGCCGTCGTTCCAGAATCGTCACATTCTCTTCAGCTGATCCGCTTGCAGACAACGTGTTATGAACGGCGGTCCAGAACTCGCTGTTGACGACATTGTAATTGTGTTTGGTGGCAGCTGCAGGCAATTGAACAGCATTTTCCAAAATGCCCTTCCAGCGTCTGATACCAGGTTGCTGGGTTGTGACATCCACATCATTATAGAGCGCGATGATGGTTGGCAGTTTTCCTTGCTGGATGGCTCTTTGTTCCTGCACGTCGCTTGAGGCCAGAAACAGCGCCAGCGCCGTTGCCTCTTCCGGATGCGGTGTGTAGCGCGATACGGCTACATTCCAGCCGCCCAAAGTTGCGGCAGGGCTGGCCCCACCCTGACCAATGGGTAGGCTCGTCATTTCGAACAGATCTTTGAGCGGTGCATTGTCCGCTTTGCTGCGGACGAATTCGTCAGACGAAGCCCGGAAAAACACAGCATTGCCTGCATCCCAAACATTTCGGGCGTCTTCTTCTGTGTATTCAAGGATCGCCAATGGCGCAATGTCGCCAATCCAGGACAGTGCAATCTTAAGAGCTTCGGCAGCTCTGGTGTTGTTGATGGAAATTGTGCCGTCAGGTTCGACAATCTGTCCGCCACCATGGGATTTGATCCACTCCAGAGCCGTTGCGGTCAGGTCTTCACCAAGTGCGCCAGGAAATACGAAGCCCACCATTTCCAGATTGCCTCCGGCACGTTCAGCTTCCTGAATGCTTCGTGCGGTATCCACCATCTCTGACCAGCTTGCCGGTACGAAGGCGACATGCTTTTCCAGCAAGTCCTTGCGGTAATACAGGGCTGTCGATTCGGCATATATCGGCAGGGCCAACAATTTTCCATCCACAGTCTGCGACTCAATTGTCACTGGAAAGTGGGTGGGAATGACGTTGTCCGCAGCAAATGCCATGTCCAGAAAGTGTTCAGACAATTGCGGCGCCCAAGTGCTGTCCGTCATGTAGAGATCGATCTCTTCGTTCTGGGCGGTGAGCCACAGCGAATAGCGCTCAAATTGATCATCTGTGTAACGCGGCAGAGGGATAATTTCGACATTGTTACCGGTGCGGTCTTCATAAACGGCAAGATTGGCGCGCAGGATTTGCAGATCCCGGCCTTCCCAACCCGTAACAATAGACAGATCGACGGCATGGGATGTGCTGACAGTCCCCAAAGCCGACGTTAAAACAGCTGCCACTACCAAGAATTTATTGTGAAATCTCATGCACCATTCCTCTTAAAACCAGCCAATTCAATCAGCATGAATTGTATCAGGGCAATCAATCATTGCGCACCGGATCAGATATCAGAGCATTTTCTATACAATGCTCTTCAGTGAATTGGGAGATTGTATTGCGGCTTTATTTGTAACAATTCAGGGAAGCGCTCAGACTCGGGACTACAATGCGTGATCTGCGAGTCATGGTGCTCAACCCCATCTTGAGAGCTTTTAAAGCGCTTTGAAATCAAAGGTTATGGATGCCAGATTTGAAAATGATGCTTTGTAGGCGAGTTGAACCAATTTGACAGGCAGAATTCAGCCATTGTTGCATTGCAGCACATTTTCACGGTTGACGAATTGCCTCTGGTCTTTTCCACTAAGCAATTGAAAGCGCTTTGAGTTTGATCTGCGAAGTTGCGATCCTATGAGGCATGACAATTGTATCTTGCCTCACGCCTTTGCGAAACCGAATATTTGAGACCATGAACCTACGTGAATTGGCCGAACATCTTGGCTTGTCCCAGACCACCGTCAGCCGGGCATTAAATGGCTACCCTGAGGTCAAAGAGGCAACCCGTCTGCGCGTGCAGAACGCTGCAGTTGAACTTGGCTACAGCGCGAATGCGAGCGCCAGGCGCTTGGCCACAGGCCGTGCCGGCACAATAGGCATGCTTCTGACCGCGGATCAAAATCTGTTGCTCGATCCGCATTTCGTCGAGTTTCTTGCCGGTGTTGGCGAGCATCTTGGCTCGAAAGACATTGATCTTCTGGTGTCTGTCACCAAACGGGAAACCGAGCGGGAGGCCTATCGCCGAATCGTGCGCGACGGGCGTGTGGATGGCATTATTTTGTCATCTCCGCGCATTCAGGATCACAGGGTGGAGGATCTACTGGACCTCAAATTCCCATTCATCCTGCATGGTCGATCAGATGCAACCGGTGCCTACGCCTTTCTGGATATTGATAATGAGGGTGCTTTTCTAAAGGCAACCCGATACCTGCTTGATCTTGGTCATCGTCGCATTGCTCTTTTGAATTACAGCCCCAACGCAATGATGTTCGCCCGCCACAGGGAACTTGGGTATTGTCAGGCTCTGGCAGAACGTGAGGTCGCGATTGATCCTGAGCTTCTGTGCGATGGTGATATGAGCGAGGAAAACGGTTTCAGTTTTACCCAAAATCTGCTGGACATGCCTGATCCGCCAACTGCGATCCTGTGTTCCAGTACATTGATGGCACTGGGGGCCTCACGTGCGATTGTCAGCAGGGGACAAAAGATCGGACTGGATGTGTCTCTGATCGCCCATGATGACATGTTGTCGTTTTTGAAGGCCGAACAAATGCACCCGGCTTTGACAACGACCAGGTCCTCCATCCGAGAGGCCGGGACCGAGATCAGCAAAATGTTGTTGCAGCATGTGCGTTTGCCGCATGAAACACCGCAACGAACTGTTTGGCCTGTGGAGCTTGTTGTGCGCGACTCAACGGGACCTGCTCCAATGCGCTGACACAGAGTGCCGCAATGCTTGGATATGATGGGAACTGATTCTTCCTGCGCTCTATGTTGAACGACAATTCCCGAGATCTCTGATTGCCAAAATCAGGCTGAACAAAAAAAGAACATGTATTAAATAGCTTTTAATAATCAATCATATAAAACTCCATTGCCAATATGGAACAAAACATGTACATTATTGGCAATTGCAACAACAGCGTCTGCATGAAACAAAGAGGGTCAAATGATCAATTCGCTCAGAGTCGTCGATGGAGACGGAATGGATAATAAGACAAAAGCATTGGATGCAGCGCTCGGGCAGATAGAGCGCGCTTTCGGTAAGGGTTCAATCATGCGGTTGGGTCAGGACAATGTGGTCGAGATTGAGACAATCTCCACAGGTTGCCTTGGTCTTGATATTGCACTGGGTGTTGGTGGCCTGCCACGCGGGCGTATTGTTGAAATATACGGTCCGGAATCATCGGGCAAAACAACCATGGCGCTGCACACAATTGCAGAGGCGCAGAAAATTGGTGGTGTGTGTGCCTTTATCGATGCTGAGCACGCGCTTGATCCCATCTATGCCCGCAAACTGGGCATTAATCTGGATGATCTTCTGATTTCACAGCCTGATGCCGGTGAGCAGGCGCTCGAAATCGCCGATACGCTGGTGCGCTCGGGCGCGGTCGATGTGCTGGTGATCGATTCTGTCGCTGCGCTTACGCCGCGCGCGGAGCTTGAAGGCGAAATGGGTGATTCACTGCCAGGTCTGCAGGCCCGGTTGATGAGCCAGGCCTTGCGGAAGCTGACAGCCTCGATTTCCAAATCAAACACCATGGTTATTTTCATCAACCAGATCCGTATGAAGATCGGTGTGATGTTTGGCAGTCCGGAAACCACTACGGGTGGTAATGCCCTTAAATTCTACGCTTCTGTACGCCTCGATATTCGCCGCATCGGTGCTATCAAGAATGGTGATGAGGTTGTGGGCAATCAGACCCGTATCAAAGTGGTCAAGAACAAGCTTGCACCTCCATTCAAGCAGATCGAGTTCGATATCATGTATGGGGCAGGTGTTTCCAAGACGGGTGAATTGCTTGATCTGGGTGTGAAGGCAGGGATTGTTGATAAATCCGGTGCCTGGTTCTCTTATGATAGCCAGCGTCTGGGGCAGGGCCGTGAAAACTCAAAGCAGTTTCTTAAAGAAAATCCGGACCTTGCTCAGGAAATTGAAACAGCGATCCGCCAGAATGCAGGCCTGATTGCCGAGAAACTTCTGGAAGATGATCCAAGGGATGATGACGAGAAAGATGATGGTGCGCTGAGCGCATAGGCTTTTTCTAACGTTCGGACTTTAAAAGCCGCCTGTTTCAGGCGGCTTTTTTGTTTGAAGCAACACATCTGGTTTTCATACCCCTATGGACACATATTCACCGGATCGCTAAAACACCCGTCGATCTAAACAATCCTTGATCTTCAGAAGGATGCGCATGATCCGGTTCGGGGCCGAAAGGCAATTCCGGCGGGTTTGTGCGCCTCTTCGCAGCAAATGAGAGTAGTCCTATGGCTGGCGTCAACGAAATCCGCTCGGCATTCCTCAATTTTTTTGAGAAAAACGGCCATAAAGTTCTGCCGTCCAGTCCGCTTGTGCCGCTGAATGACCCCACTTTGATGTTCACCAATGCGGGCATGGTGCAGTTCAAGGATTATTTCACCGGTGCAATGAAGCCGGAAGTGCCACGCGCTGCAACGTCGCAAAAATGCGTGCGTGCAGGCGGCAAGCATAATGATTTGGATAATGTAGGCTATACGGCACGCCACCACACATTCTTTGAAATGCTGGGTAATTTTTCATTTGGTGATTATTTCAAAGAACAGGCGATTCACAATGCCTGGACGCTCATCACCGACGAGTACGGCCTGCCCAAAGACAAATTGCTCGTCACAGTCTTTCATGAGGATGATGAGGCATTTGATCTTTGGAAGAAGATCGCCGGATTGCCGGATGAAAAGATCATCCGCATTGCGACTCATGACAATTTCTGGGCTATGGGTGACACTGGGCCTTGCGGTCCCTGTTCTGAAATCTTTTATGATCATGGAGAGAACATCTGGGGTGGACCTCCGGGCAGTCCGGAAGAAGATGGTGACCGGTTCATTGAAATCTGGAACCTGGTCTTCATGCAGTATGAGCAAACAACGCCGGATGAGCGCGTTAATTTGCCAAAGCCGTCCATTGATACGGGTATGGGGCTGGAGCGAATTGCAGCTGTGCTGCAGGGCGTCCACAACAATTACGACATTGATCTTTTCAAAGCTCTGATTGCTGCCAGCGTTGAGGCAACGGGTGTTGCAGCGGACGCGGATCATCAGTCCAGTCACCGGATCATTGCTGATCATCTGCGCGCAACCAGCTTTTTGTTGGCTGATGGCGTTATGCCCTCCAATGAAGGGCGTGGCTACGTTCTGCGCCGCATCATGCGCCGTGCCATGCGCCATGCCAGTCTGCTGGGTGCCGAAGATCCGTTGATCCACAGGTTGGTGCCCACCCTTGTTCGTGAAATGGGGCAGGCTTTCCCGGAATTGCAGCGAGCGGAAGCCATGATTACGGAAACTTTGCGGATGGAAGAAGTCCGGTTCCGCAAAACGCTGTCTCGCGGCCTGACCTTGCTCGATGAAGCAAGCCACGATCTTGAGGCTGGTGATACATTTGACGGCCGCACCGCATTTACACTTTATGATACATATGGCTTCCCGCTTGATCTGACACAGGACGCTTTGCGAGCGCGCGAAATCGGTGTTGATACTGACGCTTTCAACGTTGCCATGACCGAGCAGAAAACACTGGCACGTGCCAATTGGGCGGGCTCCGGCGACGCAGCCACTGAAAAAGTGTGGCTGGAACTGTCCGAGAAGATGGCTCCTACAGAATTCCTTGGCTATGAGCAGGAACGGGCAGAGGGCCAGTTGATGGCCATCATCAAGGATGGAGCATCAGTCGACACCGCTGATACGGGTGACACTGTGCAACTGGTGTTCAACCAGACACCATTTTATGCCGAATCCGGTGGGCAGGTGGGTGACACAGGCACTATTCTGGTCGATGGAAAAATCGGTATTACTGTCAGCGATGTGCAGAAGAAGGCTGGTGGCCTGTTTGTTCACAAAGGAAAAATTGGCGAGGGTGGGCTCGTATCCGTTGGCGATAGCGCTGCATTGCAGGTCGATAATGCGCGGCGGTCTGATATCCGCAAGAACCATTCAGCAACCCATCTGATCCATGAGGCTCTGCGCCGCGTGCTTGGGCCTCATGTTGCACAGAAGGGCTCTCGCGTTGCGCCGGATAGTCTGCGGTTTGATTTCTCCCATCAAAAGGGGGTCTCCGATGAGGAAATGGCAAAAGTTGAAGCCATCGCCAATGATGTGATTCTGCAAAGTGCGCCCGTGACCACCCGCTTGATGGCCGTGGATGATGCTATTGAAGCAGGTGCCATGGCTCTGTTCGGCGAGAAATATGGCGATGAGGTCCGTGTTGTTTCGATGGGCTTCAACCGCGAACCGGATGCGGAGCATGAAATCTATTCAGCGGAATTATGCGGTGGAACGCATGTCGGCAATACCGGCGAGATCGGCTTGGTTGCTGTTACCTCCGAGGGCGCTGTCGCGTCCGGCATACGGCGAATTGAGGCTTTCACCGGGGTGGCTGCCAGAACTCATTTGAAGCAGCAGGAACAACGCTTGCAGGATGTGGCGGATGCGCTGAAATCAACACCGGCAGACGCTGTCACACGCGTTGAATCTTTACTGGCTGATCGTAAGCGGCTGGAGAAAGAACTGGGCGATGCACGTGCCAAGCTGGCTCTGACCGGTCTGTCTGATTCTGCCTTAGAGAAAGACGGCTTCAAGTTTCTTGGCCGTGTGGTGGAAGGCGTTTCGCCAAAAGATCTGCGCGGTCTGGTTGATCAGGCGCGTCAGAAACTCGGCAGCTCTATTGTTGTTCTGATAGCGGTCTCGGAAGATGGAAAGGCCGCCGCATCTGTTGGTGTGTCTGCCGATATGACCGAACGTTTCAGTGCGGTGGATCTGGTGAAGATTGTTGCAGCAGAACTTGGTGGTAAGGGCGGCGGCGGGAAGCCGGATCTTGCACAGGCAGGCGGTCCCAATGGGGCCGATGCGGATAAGGCACTGACAGCGGCTGAAGCTGCATTGAGCTGACACCGTCGCGTTGTCGTCAATCTGGATCATATTGTGGCGACTTTACGACGTTGGTTCAGTGGAAGCTCTGTGTGTCGTCTCTTGTCCGTCGGCAAAGCGCTCGCTTCTATAGCCGCTACAACGCAGAAACAGGCCATTTATCGATGCCTGCTTCATTGTGATCAGTGATGGTTTGATACGTGCCAAGTTTTTCCAAACCAGCCCTACCAATTGTTCAATAAGTACGATTGAATATTTGAAACAAAGGTGCAAGCGTTTCATATTACAAGCAAAATTTCTTGTTTGTTCCAAGGGGTGGATCGGAATGAAGAACACAATTTTTGCAGCTATTACTCTGGCAACTGGCCTGGCAATTGTCTCATCAGCCAATGCAGAGATTTCAATTGCAATAGTTGGTCCAATGACCGGCCAGTATACTTCCTTTGGTGATCAAATGCGCATCGGCGCCGAACAGGCGATTGCCGATATCAATGCTTCTGGTGGTGTCCTGGGCGAACAAATCGTGCTGGAAATCGGTGATGATGCGTGCGATCCAAAACAGGCAGTTGCTGTGGCCGACACGATGCCCGGTTTAGGGGTCGTGTTTGTTGCGGGTCATTTCTGCTCAAGTTCATCAATCCCGGCATCGGCGGTCTATTTTGAGGAACAGATCATCCAGATCTCGCCGGCATCGATCAACCCAAAGCTGACGGATGAGCGTCCCGGCAGCGCTGATGGTGGCACATATCGCGTCAGCGGCCGCGATGATCAGCAAGGTGCCGCCGCCGGAGCCTATCTGAGTGTGAACTTTGCTGACAAGAATGTAGCCTTTGTCCACGACAAGACCGTCTATGGCAAAGGATTGGCTGATGCAACGAAAGCGGCATTTGAAGCTGCTGGTGGTACATCAACACTCTATGAAGCCTACAATGTAGGCGAAAGGGACTATTCTGCACTTGTCACAAAGCTGCAGCAGGAAGCAGCCGACGTGCTTTATGTTGGTGGCTATCACACAGAGGCCGGCCTTATCGTTCGGCAAATGCGCGAACAGGGGCTGGATACTATTCTGATATCAGGCGATGCGCTGATGACCGATGATTTCTGGAGCATCACTGGTGATGCCGGGGAAGGGGCTCTGATGACGTTCTTTCCCAATCCGGAAGACAATGTTGAAGCTGTGAATGTGGTCAAAGGCCTCAAAGATGCTGGGAAAATATCAGAAGGCTACGTGCTGTATACATATGCTGCGATTCAGGCTTGGGCTCAGGCCGTTCAATCAGCTGGATCGACTGATTATGATGCAACGCGTGAGGCTTTGAATACTGGCGAATTTGCAACTGTCCTTGGCCGTCTTGCATTTGACGGCAAAGGCGATGTCTCCTTGCCGGGCTACGTTTTGTACGAATGGTCTGATGGAACTTATAAGCAGATCAACTGAGGCTGATTTGACTTTTGCTGCATGGCCCGGTTGCAAATCCGGGCCTTTTTTGTGAATGCTTGCAGTTATGAAATCAGCACTTGATAGAATTCTCGTTGGACACGCAGATGACGACACCATACGCACCGGGGTCACCGTGCTTTTGTGCGAGCGGCCAACATTAGCTGCTGTGCATGTAATGGGCGCTGCACCTGGCACGCGCGAGACGGATCTGTTGGCGGCGGAAAACACCGTCACTCATGTTGATGCAATCGTGCTGTCGGGCGGTTCGGTCTTTGGTCTGGATGCAGCTGGTGGTGTGACAGATATGCTGCGCCATCAGGGGCGGGGCTTTCCAGTGGGTGATCAGACGGTTCCAATCGTTCCATCAGCGATTCTGTATGATCTTGGTAATGGAGGGCGCAAAGACTGGCAGAGTCAGTCTCCGTATTCGGCCCTTGGCCGCAAAGCAATTCGCGACGCAACTGATTCATTTTTGTTGGGCGGGGTGGGAGCCGGACTTGGCGCCACCACAGCCAATCTGCGTGGCGGTTTTGGCTATGCCGAAATGCGCCTTCCAGATGATGTGCTTGTCTGCGCCTATGTCGCGGTGAATGCAGTAGGGCAGGTAACAATGGGAACGGGCCCGCATTTTTGGGCGGCTCCCTTTGAACAAGATCGTGAATTTGGCGGTCTTGGCACAACCGATGTCACGCCAAGCCTGGCAAAAGTCAGGGTCAAGAAGCCACAGAACGGATTGTTGACGGCTGTTGAAAACACCACAATTGGCGTCATTGCAACAAATGCCGCACTGAATCGAGGTCAGACAAAGCGGCTCGCAATGAGCGCTCATGACGGATATGCCCGTGCTATCTGGCCTTGTCATACACCGATGGATGGTGATGTGGTGTTCGGATTGTCGACAGAAGAACGGCCAGCCCCGGACCTGATCCTGCTGAATGCTGCCGCTGCCAGCACAATGGCCCGGGCAATTGCGATTGCGGTCTACAACACAACCAGCCGGCCCGATGATACATTGCCCAGTTGGGAAGCAAAGTTCGATCTATGACGGGGCCCGTCGCATTGTCTGTTTTTCTTCCCTGTGCTAACCCGCCAATAATCCAGTATTTTGCCCTACAACCCAGGATTTTCTCATGAGCCGTCCCATGCTGATTGCCCCTTCCATATTGGCTGCGGATTTCTCCCGGCTTGGCGAAGAGGTGCGTGCCATCGATGAAGCGGGCTGTGACTGGGTCCATGTGGATGTGATGGATGGTCATTTCGTGCCAAACATTTCATTTGGCGCAATCGCGGTGGAAGCTGTGCGGCCTGTGACCAAAAAAGTGTTGGATGTGCATCTGATGATCGCGCCTTGCGATCCTTATCTGGAGCAGTTTGCGGCAGCCGGCGCCGATATTATTACAGTGCATGCCGAGGCCGGCCCGCATCTCGACCGATCTTTGCAGGCTATCAAAGCGCTGGGTAAAAAGGCTGGTGTATCGCTTAATCCGGGCACGCCGGAATCTGTGCTGGAGTATGTTTTGGACCGGCTTGATCTCATTCTGGTCATGACTGTTAATCCGGGCTTTGGTGGTCAGGCTTTCATTCCTGCGACAGCTGAGAAGGTGCGCCGCATCCGGTCCATGGTGGGGGATCGCAACATCGATATTCAGGTCGATGGCGGTATCACGCCGGAAACCGTACCGCTTGTCGCGGAAGCGGGCGCCAATGTTTTTGTTGCAGGCTCGGCGGTGTATAAGGGGGCAGGGGTCGAAGGTTACCGCGCCAATATCAGCGCCATTCGCGCTGCTGCACAGGCTGCACGAGAGGATTGAATTCATGATTTCTTCCACGCGACTTTTCAAATGTTTCATCGCCGTTTTTGCCGGTTTGATGGTTTCAAAAGCTTCTGCCGCTGATCTTGCAGAAATGGGATCCACCGGCTTCTCCGATGATGGTGCTTACTTTGCCTTCGAGCAGTATGGTATTCAGGATGGCTCGGGCTTTCCTTATGCCAGCATCACCATTGTCGATGTGAAAACAGATTCCTGGGTCTCGGGAACACCGATTGATGTTGTGCTGCAAGAGGATTCATCCTCGCCCAATCAGGCACGCGCGTCCGCCCAGCAACAGGCATCGGCTTTGCTGTCGCAATATGGCGTGAAATCCAGCAATGGTGTGCTGGTTGCCCATAATCCGGTCAGTGAGTTGTCAGCTAACCCCAAGAATGTGGTTTTCCGACCCGTCAAAACGACAATGGAAATTGGGACGCCAATTGAAGTCCAACTGGATACTTTTGAATTGTCTGCTGGTGCCGATTGCACGGTTTTCGGTTCAACCTATGGCTTCCGCCTATTGCTGTCAGTTCCCGGGCAAGTGAAGGTTTTGCATGAAGATACCAGAATTCCAACCAGCCGAGGCTGCCCGCTGGATTACCGGATTGATCAAGTCTATGCGCACAGGCTGCCGGGGGGAGACTTTGCCCTGGCCATTATGCTGGTCATGAATACGCATGGCTTTGAGGGCCCGGATGCTAACTATCTGGCATTCACGACCGAGGTTTCCTGGTAATGCGCTGACAATATGATCCCAAGTGAGCGGGGTCATATTGTCAGTTGGTTTCACTTGATGTGGTTGGTCGTAAACAGATAGTCGTCGTCTGCCACGTGGCAGGAAATGCATCCCGCTTCTTCGTTGCCCTTTGCGATACGACCGGCCAACTCCATGCCCGCCGGGTTTTTATCCAGCGATCCATCCGGCAGGTATTTGGCCCAGAACCAGTTCTTGTTGTCTGAATCATAGCCATCTTCACGCTTAAACATGACTGTAATGGCAGCCAGATGTTTGGCGGCATCGTCTTGTACTTCTTCCACGGAAACGCCTTCGGGACCATAATTGCGTTTGATCACAAGGTCGCCGGTGTGGCCGTCAATGGTGGCTTTGGTGTAGAAGGTTTCCAGAACAAATCCATGTGGCTCAACGCCCTCATACGGAAATGCTCGGATGGCACCGTCTCCTGCCATATTTGCATCCAGCATTTCTTGCCAGAGCTCCGTCGCGTAGCTTGTGTCTTCCTCGTTGCCAAATGGCGGCATTTGTCCGACAGACAATGTTGCAGTAAATCCGATACCCAATGCAAGTGCGACGCCCGTCGTGGTCAGGCCGATTTTCTTCAGGCTCATTACGTCTCTCCTTAGCTGAGGCGGGAATACGCCATACACCACGGTACTGTTCATCGAGACACGGCAAACTCACTCATAATCACTTTCGTGTGTCATGACTCTAACGGCGTTGAAGTCATTGAGCTTTCGACACATGCTGACTTCGTTACAGCAGGGATGAAAGGGTTTTGCTCATGCGCTGGATTGCTCTCGTGCTCACCGCGCTCATCATTGGGCTGCTCATTTATACTGTTTATCCGTATTTGCTGTCTCCAAAGGGAAGCGATCCTGATGGTTTCGCGGCGCAGATATGCATTGAAAATCAGAGCGGTCAGACGCTGTTTGTCACAGCAGAAGCCGATGCAGGCACTGTGATGAGGGGCATATTGAACGATATGGAGCAGTTATGTGCGCCGTCACCGGTTGCAAACGATACCGGCAAGGTCAGGGTGTTTGAAAGCAAGGAAGCTGTGGAGGGGTGCTCGCGGCTTGCACGCGCCGGGACCATCGAGCGTCTGCTGCGTTACAGTTCATTTGACAATTGCGAATGGGAAAAAGGTTAAGCCGGTGCATTCAGCGGAAATGCAAACCCGTCAAATGATTCAATCGTCATAAAAAGCGTTCTGGTAATTGAGGCTGACCGCTTGCTCTGATAGGAAGGCGCGACTCCCTTCAAACAACAGGACTTATCCATGGTACCGCGCTACTCCCGACCTGAAATGGTTTCAATCTGGTCACCGGAAACAAAATTCCGTATCTGGTTTGAAATCGAGGCGCATGCCTGTGATGCGCTTGCGCGACTTGGTGTTATTCCTGAAAGCGCTGCGCGAACCATCTGGGAGAAGGGTGGTGCAGTTGAGTTTGATGTTGCGCGCATTGATGAGATCGAGCGTGAAACGAAACACGATGTTATCGCGTTCCTGACGCATCTGGCTGAAATTGTCGGCCCGGATGCGCGCTTTGTTCATCAGGGCATGACGTCTTCTGACGTTCTGGACACCTGTTTCAATGTGCAATTGACGCGTTCAGCGGATCTGCTTCTGGCCGATTTGGACGCTTTGCTGGCAGCACTGAAGAAACGTGCATTTGAACACAAGATGACTGTTTGCATCGGACGCTCGCACGCAATTCATGCCGAGCCTGTGACATTTGGTTTGAAATTGGCAGGTGCTTACGCTGAATTTGCGCGCTGTCGTGACCGGTTGGTCGCAGCTCGTGCTGAAATCGCCACCTGCGCGATCTCAGGGGCTGTCGGCACATTTGCCCATATTGACCCGGAAGTGGAAGAACATGTTGCGCAGGCCATGGGGCTTGCACCGGAACCTGTGTCGACGCAGGTCATTCCGCGTGATCGGCATGCCATGTTCTTTGCCACTCTTGGCGTCATCGCGTCGTCCATTGAACGTGTGGCAACAGAAATCCGCCATCTTCAGCGCACGGAGGTTCTGGAAGCAGAGGAATATTTTGCCCCCGGTCAGAAGGGGTCCTCTGCCATGCCGCATAAGCGCAATCCGGTGTTGACTGAAAACCTAACGGGTCTTGCCCGTATGGTGCGCAGCTTTGCGCCGCCTGCCATGGAAAATGTCGCGTTGTGGCATGAACGGGATATTTCCCATTCTTCGGTCGAACGTATGATCGGTCCGGATTCGACCATCACGCTGGATTTCGCGCTGGCGCGGCTTACCGGCGTCATTGATAAACTGCTGGTCTATCCAGAACGCATGCTCGCCAACGCGGAAGCCATGGGTGGCCTGATTTTCTCGCAACGTATTTTGCTCGCATTGACTCAGGCTGGTCTGTCTCGTGAAGATTCCTATCGGTTGGTTCAGCGCAACGCGATGAAGGTCTGGGATAATTATCAGGCCCGCAAACCGGTAGCAGCGGATCAGTTCATGCAGGAACTGAAGCAGGATGAAGATGTTGGAAAAGCGCTGAGCCCCGAACAGATCGAGAAAGAGTTTGATATGGCGACGCACACAAGACATGTGGATACAATTTTCAAACGCGTTTTTGGAGATGCTGCGTGAAAACTGGTGAACTCGACATTTTGATATTGCCAGGTCTTGGTGGTGGTACAGAAGACTACTGGTACCGACGCTGGAACAGTAAGCTGAAAACGGCTCGGATCGTGGACCAGGAAAACTGGCTCACACCCGACCGGGATGCGTGGACACACAATATTGTAGATGCTGCGAAAGCTGCTGACAGACCGGTTTTTATGATTGCCCACAGTCTGGGAGCGGTTGCCCTGACTCATGCTGCACAACATTTGTCAGATGCCAATGTCGTCGGCGCAATGCTGGTTGCGATGCCGGATTTGGCCGCTGCTCAGGATTCGATACCGGAAACCGCCGGTTTTCTGCCAACCTCCACTGCGCCACTGTCTTTTCCGTCTGTGATGGTGAACAGCCAGAATGATCCTTATTGTACCTATCAAAGGGCGGAGGAAACGGCGCTTGATCTTGGGTCGTTGCTGATTGATGCTGGAGATCAGGGCCATATCAATGATGAAAGTGGCCACGGTCCATGGCCAGAGGGGCTGATGGCCCTGTCTAAATTCTTGACCCGGATTTAGTGCTTCAATCGTTTATTTCTGACAAAAGCTCTGCCGCACCACGCGCAATAACGCCGCTGTCGGTGTTCAAAGCACATAATTGGTAGCCAAATGACCGCGCCAATTTCAGTTGCTCCGGAAGGATCGCAAAAATGCAGGGAATTTTACCGGCTGCGATAGTGCGTGTGGCAATATCTTCAATCACACCAATGCTGCGGCCGCCAAATTGGTTGATTTCCTCCCCATCGGAAAATGTGACGGACAGGTCCGAGGGACCGACGAATATACCGTCAATGCCCGGCACAGCGAGAATCGCATCCAGATTATCGAGGGCTTCACGGGTCTCGATCATGGCAATTGCGAGCGTGTCATCATTGGCCGTGGACAAATAGGTGTTCTGGTTCTTCTGGCCTGAGACCAGCATGGCCCTGCCTGGCCCCCAACTGCGCGCACCCACAGGTGGGTATTTCATGGCAGCTGCAAAAGCCTGTGCATCATCAACAGTGTTGATCATCGGCGCAATGACAGCTGCAGCGCCCATATCAAGCGTGCGGCTCGCGGTGCCCCATTCGCCAACGGGAATACGTACAATCAAGCGCTGGCCCAGCATTTTGGCCGAGGCTACACAGGTTAGAACGCTGGAGATATCGTGAAAACCGTGCTGCATATCCAGCGTCACGGTTTGATATCCGGCGTTCAACAGAGCCTCAACCATCAGCCCGTTAGGAATACCACACCAGCCCGCGATGATTTCCTTGCCGGATTTCAGTTCGTATACAAAATCCTGTGCCATCGCGCTATCGCCAGCCAGATTGGTTGTTGTTATTTTTTTGCGGCTTCGATCTGCTGAACGGCTTCGCCCATGAGGTTCACCATTTTCTCGCGCAATTCTTCGTCAGATACTGCGATTTCAGCTTCATCAAAATCGGCCCGCACTTTGCGGAAAACGTCTTCGTCGCCTGGTTCGTCAAAATCTGAAGCAATTACGGCACCAGCATATTCTGTGGCCTTTTCTTCCGCAAAACCCAGCTTTTCTGCAGCCCACAAGCCCAAAAGCTTGTTTCTGCGTGCTTCTGACTTGAACTTCAGCTCTTCGTCATGGGCAAATTTACTCTCATAGGCGTCTTTGCGTCGGTCAAAAGTCGTCATATCGATTCTCTCTGCGGCAGGAATTCTGATGCAATCTCAGGATTGCGTATTGTGCATATCGTTGCCGTAGCATCCACCGCAAGAGACAAAGATGGAAAATGACGTAAAAATTTGAATTTACAGCCGGTGAAGTGGGAGCAATTGCTGCCGGGTGATTGTAACTGGCCAGTGTTTCCTTTAGTGTTTGGCAAAGTTGTCATTGAGGGTATCTGAATGGTATCCACCTCTTTTTCCTCACAGGTTACAGCCATATGAACCGTCGTCGCCGTATTTATGAAGGCAAGGCAAAAATCCTCTATGAGGGCCCGGAACCTGGAACGCTTATTCAGCATTTCAAAGATGATGCGACCGCTTTTAACGCCAAAAAACACGAAGTGATTGATGGCAAAGGCGTTCTCAACAATCGCATCTCCGAGCATATTTTTGAAAACCTAAATCGCATTGGCATCCCGACCCATTTCATCAAACGGTTGAATATGCGGGAACAGTTGATCCGCGAAGTGGAAATCATTCCGCTGGAAGTGGTCGTGCGCAACGTGGCCGCCGGGTCCATTGCAACCCGCCTTGGTCTGGAGGAGGGCACAGCCTTACCGCGGTCCATCATCGAGTTTTACTACAAGAATGATGAGCTGAACGACCCAATCGTTTCAGAAGAGCACGTAACAGCGTTCGGCTGGGCGGCTCCGCCCGAAATTGATGACATGATGTCGATGGCTATCCGGATCAATGATTTCCTCGCTGGCTTGTTCATGGGAGCTGGCATTCAGCTGATTGATTTCAAGATTGAATTTGGACGGCTTTGGGAAGGCGACCTGATGCGCATTATTCTGGCGGATGAGATTTCGCCTGATTCCTGTCGTCTTTGGGATGCAAAGACACAGGAAAAAATGGACAAGGATCGTTTTCGTCGTGACATGGGCGGAATGCTGGAAGCTTATCAGACGGTCGCCCGTCGCCTTGGAATTCTCAACGATAATGAACGGCCCCACGGCTCTGGCCCGGTTCTGGTTAAATAGGTCTGATTTATGAAAGCTCGTGTAGTCGTTACGCTGAAGAACGGTGTGCTTGATCCACAAGGCAATGCGATTGAAGGTTCACTGGAAGCGCTGTCTTTTCAGGGCATTCAATCCGTACGTCAGGGAAAAATCTTTGACGTGGAACTGGATACCGATAGCGCTGATGAAGCCCGGAAAACACTGACCGCCATTTGTGAAAAACTGCTTGCCAATACTGTGATTGAGGACTTCGAAATCAACCTATGAAATCAGCAGTTCTCGTTTTCCCAGGCTCCAATCGCGATCGGGATATGATCAGGGCACTGGAAGATATCAGCGGTCAGAAGCCTGCGCTGGTCTGGCATCAGGAAACGACCATCCCTGATGTTGACCTGATTGTGCTGCCTGGTGGCTTTTCCTACGGTGATTACCTTCGGTCCGGTGCCATTGCAGCCCGCTCTCCTGTCATGAAAGATTTGCAAAGACATGCGGCGCGCGGAACCAAAATTTTGGGCGTCTGCAACGGGTTTCAAATTCTGACTGAGTCCGGATTGTTGCCGGGCGCGCTCATGCGCAATGCTGGTCTGAATTTCGTCTGCAAGACAGTTCAGCTTGAAGCCAGCAATGCGGACACTTTGTTTTCTCGCCAGTATCAACTGGGTGAAGTGTTTGCCTGTCCCGTTGCCCATCATGATGGCAATTACTTTGCCGATGCGCGCACATTGGACACATTGGAAAGTAATGATCGGGTGGTCTTTCGCTATGCGAATGGAACGAATCCCAATGGATCAATAAACGATATTGCCGGAATTATGAATGAAACCGGTACTGTTATGGGCATGATGCCTCATCCGGAAAATTTGATTGAAGAACTTCATGGCGGCGTTTCCGGACGCGGCATTTTCACCAGCCTGTTGGAGGCAGCATGACCCGAGTTGCGCTTTCCGTTACTGCTTTGTTGCTGACCTTGCCGCTGGCCGGCTGTCTGGATACCCAGACCTATGAGCGTGGGCCCGGTCCGAAATACGGACTTGCCAACCTTGTCAGTGACCAAATTCGCAAATGCTGGTTTGGCGCCGGAGGGTCCGGCTTTTCTGATTATGCAGCCGAGAGTGATGTTAATCCGGTGTTTAACCGTGCCAGAATTCTTCTGGTGCCGAAGAATGATCTGGAAGCCAAGCCGCTCTTGATTGTTGAAGCAACAGACAAGAACAAGACCCAGGCCACCATATCGGCCTATGGTCCGATGATGCAGGGCGCACAAGCTGCGCGCATCAATGCGGATCTGAAACGTTGGACCAGTGGATCACAGGCCTGTAGCTGATGTTACCTACATTTGATAATAATGCCCCCATCTCCACGGAGATGGTAGAGAGCCATGGCCTTAATTCGGAAGAATATGAGCATATTCTTGAACTGACCGGACGCACGCCAACCGTTACGGAACTTGGCATTTTTTCTGCCATGTGGAACGAGCATTGTTCCTACAAATCTTCGAAGAAATGGTTGAAGACGCTGCCGGTTACCGGACCATGCGTTGTCTATGGTCCCGGTGAAAATGCAGGTGTGGTGGATATTGGAGACGGCCAGGTTGCTGTCTTCAAAATGGAAAGCCATAACCACCCGTCATTCATTGAGCCTTATCAGGGGGCTGCCACAGGTGTTGGCGGTATTTTGCGGGATGTTTTCACCATGGGCGCGCGGCCTGTGGCTGCCATGAATGCTTTGCGCTTTGGTGCGCCGGAACACACCAAGACACGCCATCTGGTTGCCGGTGTGGTTGCCGGCGTTGGCGGCTATGGCAATTGCTTCGGTGTTCCCACTGTTGGCGGTGAGGTAAATTTTCACGCCCGCTACAATGGTAATATTCTGGTCAATGCGTTTGCCCTTGGGATTGCAAACCGCGATGGCATCTTCACATCTCAAGCCGAGGGCGTTGGCCTTCCGGTTGTGTATCTGGGTGCAAAGACCGGACGTGATGGTGTCGGCGGGGCCACTATGGCATCTGCTGAGTTTGACGATCAGATTGAGGAAAAGCGCCCAACCGTTCAGGTTGGTGATCCCTTTACGGAAAAATGCCTTCTTGAAGCCTGCCTGGAGCTTATGGGCACCGGTGCTGTGATTGCCATTCAAGATATGGGCGCGGCCGGTCTGACCTGTTCAGCTGTGGAAATGGGCGCCAGTGGCAACCTTGGTATTACGCTTGATCTTGATAAGGTGCCATGCCGCGAAGAGCGGATGAGCGCCTATGAGATGATGCTGTCAGAAAGCCAGGAACGCATGCTGATGGTTTTGGAACCCAGCAAGCAGGCTGTTGCCGAAGCTATTTTCATCAAATGGGGGCTGGATTTTGCCATCGTTGGCGAAACGACAGATGATCTGAGGTTCAAGATTCATCACCATGGTTCATTGGTGGCGGATCTGCCAATCAAGGAACTGGGCGATGAAGCACCGGAATATGACCGGCCCTGGGTTGCCCCGCAACCTGCTGCCCCGCTTGAAGATATACCTCTTTTAGCTGATCCGATCGAAGCGTTGAAAACGATCATCGGCTCGCCGGATATGGCATCAAAACGCTGGATTACCGAGCAGTATGACTGTCTCATTCAGGCCAATACGGCACAGCTTCCCGGTGGCGATGCCGGTGTTGTGCGTGTGGATGGCACTCAAAAAGCATTGGCCATGACCAGTGACGTGACACCGCGCTACTGTGAGGCAGACCCATTTGAGGGCGGCAAACAGGCGGTTGCTGAAGCCTGGCGCAATTTGACCGCCGTTGGTGCAACGCCTTTGGCGGTTACAGACAATCTCAATTTTGGCAATCCGCAACGCCCTGAGATTATGGGTCAATTCGTGCGTGCCATTGAAGGTATTGGCGAAGCCTGCCGGGCTTTGGAATTTCCTGTCGTATCAGGCAATGTGTCGCTCTACAATGAAACCAATGGGGAAGGCATTTTGCCGACACCAACCATTGGTGGGGTTGGTCTTCTGGCCGACTGGACCCAAATGGCAAAGCTTGCATTTGCCAATGAGGGTGATGTTATCGTTCTGGTAGGTGATGTTGGCACACATTTGGGACAATCCATCTATTTGCGCGAAGTCCATGGTCTGGAAGCAGGTCCCGCGCCCAAAGTCGATCTGGCGGTGGAACGCCGCAATGGAGATTTTGTCCGCTCACAAATTCTGGACGGCTGCGTAACGGCTTGTCACGATATCTCTGATGGTGGTTTGTTGGTCGCAATTGCTGAAATGGCGATGGCAGGCGGGAAGGGGGCTGACTTAGCCGAGTTCCCTTCTGCAAACGCCGAAAGCCTGTTTGGAGAAGATCAGGCACGCTATGTGCTGACAGTCAGCCCGCAAAAGGCTGCTGCTGTTCTGTCCGGTGCTGCAGATGCTGGAGTTCCGGCCAGCCGGATCGGGATAGTTGGTGGTCAGGAATTGAAACTTGCTGACAAGTGCTCCATATCCGTAGAAATGTTGAAACAGACGCATGAAAGCTGGTTGCCGGGTTACATGTCTGGCACAAAGGCGTAAAGTCACGCATCGAAGGTAAGGGGTTTGCCGTATATGCCAATGAATGCCAATGACATTGAAGTCATGATCAAAGCCGCCCTTCCTGATGCGAATATTACAATTCGTGATCTTGCGGGCGATGGCGACCATTATGCTGCCGAAATCGTGTCAGAGAGTTTTCGCGGGAAATCGCGTGTTCAGCAACACCAGATGGTTTATCAGGCGCTGCAGGGCAATATGGGCGGCGCATTGCACGCCCTTGCTCTTCAGACCAGCGCACCCGAATAGAAGAACAGGAGCAGTTCTATGAGTGATATTAACAGCTGGATTGACAGCGAAGTAAAATCCAGCGACGTGGTGATGTTCATGAAGGGCACCCCCAATTTCCCGCAATGCGGTTTTTCAGGCCAATTGGTCCAAATTCTGGATTATCTGGGTGTGGACTATAAGGGCATCAACGTTCTGGAAAATGACGATTTGCGTCAGGGCATCAAAGACTATGCTCAGTGGCCCACAATCCCACAGCTCTACGTCAAGGGTGAGTTTCTTGGCGGCTGCGATATCGTCCGGGAAATGTTCCAGGCCAAAGAGCTTCAGGACCACCTGAAAGCTGCCGGAATTACAATCCGCGAAACTGCCTGATATCTTTTAAATAATTCAAGTTTGAGCCGCAGCAGAACACGTTTTCTGCTGCTGCTTTTTTTAAGAGAATTCCCTAACAAAAAACCCCGCCACAATGGACGGGGTTTTAAAAAATCTATGAAGCTGGCGTTTAGCGTGAGTAAAACTCGACCACCAGGTTTGGCTCCATGACGACCGGGAAGGGTACGTCGGCCAGAAGAGGGATGCGGGTGTATTGTGCAGCCATCTTGCCGTAATCTACGGTCAGATATTCTGGCACATCGCGTTCTGCCAGATCGGTTGCTTCCAGCACCATAACCATTTCGCGAGACTTTTCTCGGATATCAACAACGTCGCCCGGTTTTACACGGTAGCTAGGAATGTTGACGCGCTGACCATTAACCCGGATGTGGCCGTGGTTGATGAACTGGCGTGAAGCGAAAACAGTTGGAACGAATTTGGCGCGATAGACAATCGCATCCAGACGACTTTCCAGAAGACCAATCAGGTTTTCCGATGTATCACCGCGCACTCGTGTCGCTTCTGCATAGATGCGACGGAATTGCTTTTCGGTGATGTTACCGTAGTAACCTTTCAGCTTCTGCTTGGCACGCAGTTGCGTACCGAAATCAGACAGTTTGCCTTTACGGCGTTGACCATGCTGGCCCGGGCCATAGTCGCGGCGGTTTACTGGGCTCTTCGGACGACCCCAGATATTTTCGCCCATGCGGCGATCAATTTTATATTTAGACGAATTGCGCTTGCTCATCGTGTTTCCTGTTCAAAGTGTTTCAAGGAAACGCGCCTTCCTTTGCAAGGATTTTGGCCTTGCCGACAGGGAGAAAAAGCGAAGCGCTCACTTCTCCCACAGGTGCGTAACAAAAATACGGGGCCAAAGACCCCGCATATGAGGCGTTGTGTAGTCATTCAGCCTTGGCCTGTCAAGCCGGAACCCGGTTGTGATGAAAGCTTTTGCCAGACCGTCTGCACACGGGTATCGGCGCCCGGTTGACTGCTGAGAACATCAAAGGTTCCGCGGTCAACAACAACGCTTTTGTCACCAAGAATTTTTTCAACCTGACGGGCGATCGCGTTGCTTGGATCAAGCCAGTGGACCGGCCATGGTGCCAGTTCCTGCAATACATGTTTCAAAAGCGGAAAATGGGTGCAGGCGAGCACAACACTGTCCGTTCGGGCACCATTTGCAGTCTGCTTGAAGCAGGGTTCAAGTTCATCGTTGATTGCAGCGCGCAACTGTTGTGAGGGGCCATCAAGATACCATTGCTCTGCCAGACTGGCGAGATTTGGACTGCCAATCAATGCGACTTCAATGCCATTGGCAAATTCCGCTAGTAAAGAGCGGGTGTAATCGCGCGCAACGGTTCCCGGCGTGGCCAGAACGCTGACCATTTTTGTTTGTGTGATGGCGGCAGCCGGTTTGATGGCTGGAACTGTTCCCACAAAAGGAATGTCAAATCTGGCGCGCAGGCCAGGCAGTATCAAGGTGGATGCTGTGTTGCAGGCAATCACCGCTGCGTCCGGTTGGCAATTATCGATCCAACTCGAAATCTGATTCATCAAATGAACCTGCAGATCATTCTGTTCCCAATTTCCATACGGAAAGGCCGCGTAGTCCGCACAATAGGTCATAGACACAGATGGAAGTTGCTGGCGTATGGCATGCGCGACAGATAGACCGCCCAGACCGGAATCAACCACGAGAAGGCGGGCGTTTAGAAGGCGGGCGTTGCTCATTCTGGCTCGTCTACTTTAGCTTCCGCTATTTGCGCTTCTGCGGCCTGGCGACGCGGTGTGTTGCGGGTTCTGCGTCCCTCCAATGCACCAACGACGCCGCGCAGTATGGTTACATCGCGCTCACTGTAACGGGCCTTTTGAAAGAGTGCGCGTAAAGTGCTGACCATGTGGGTCTTCTTTTCCGGCGGGCGGAAGAAGTTGGCGGCTTCAAGCGCGCCTTCCAGATGTTGAAAGAACCCAATCAAATCTTCTTTGCGTGCCTGGGGCGCGGTTAGCGCTTCAAATTGAAGAGGTTCTGCCTCATTATTGCTGGTCCGCATCCATTCATAAGACATCAGCAACACCGCCTGAGCGATGTTGAGCGAGGCGAAGGCCGGATTGACGGGAAAGGTCACAATCTCGTCGGCCAGAGCCACTTCCTCATTGGTCAGCCCGGTCCGCTCGCGCCCGAACAAGATCCCACAATTTTGGCCGTCTGCTATGTGTTTGCGGGCGTTTTTCATCGCAGCTTCAGGTCCGCTGACTGACACGAACATGTCTCGAGGGCGCGCGGTTGTCGCATAAACCAGATTGAGCCCCGACAAGGCTTCTTCGACGGTGTCAAAAATCTGTGCGTTGTCGATGACATGATCCGCTTTCGCAGAGGCATTTTTGGCCTTTTCGCTGGGCCAGCCATCACGTGGATTGACAATGCGCAATTCAGACAGCCCAAAATTTGCCATCGCACGTGCTGCTGTTCCGATATTCTCACCCAGTTGCGGCTCCACCAGAATAATTGCTGGGCCGCCGGTAATCATTTTTGCTTTTGAATTTGTCCCGGCCATTAGGTTTCCCGTCATCTCGACAAGTGGATGTTTGGATTTGCTAAAGCGATGCTGCTTTCTTGGCAAGAGGAGTTGCGAATGAATAATTCCACTTTCGGAGGTCTTTCGGCGCAGGGAAGACGGTGCTATAGGAACGCCGTATTCACACATTTTATCTCGCCAGACCCAATTCGTCGATGTGGTCGAGGCGTTGGGCCCATAAGCTTAAGGAAAATCAAACATGGCTAAAATCAAGGTTGCCAATCCGGTTGTTGAACTGGATGGGGACGAGATGACACGTATCATCTGGCAGTTCATCAAAGACAAGCTGATTCATCCCTATCTCGATATTGATCTGAAATATTATGATCTGGGTATGGAATACCGCGATGAGACCGATGATCAGGTCACCATTGATGCAGCCAATGCGATCCGGGAACATGGTGTCGGTATCAAGTGTGCGACCATTACACCTGATGAAGACCGTGTTGAAGAATTTGGCCTGAAGAAAATGTGGCGCTCTCCAAATGGCACCATTCGGAACATTCTGGGTGGTGTGGTCTTCCGTGAGCCGATCATTTGTGAAAACGTACCGCGTCTGGTGCCAGGCTGGACACAGCCTATGGTGATTGGCCGTCATGCCTTTGGTGACCAATATCGTGCAACCGACTTCCGTGTGCCTGGCAAAGGCAAGCTGTCGATGAAGTTTGAAGGCGAAGATGGCAAGGTTATTGAACATGAAGTGTTCGACTTCCCGTCTGCTGGTATCGCTATGGGCATGTATAATCTGGACGATTCCATCCGTGACTTCGCCCGCGCATCCCTGAATTACGGCCTGAAACGTGGTTGGCCGGTTTATCTGTCAACCAAGAACACAATTCTGAAAGTCTATGACGGCCGCTTCAAGGATTTGTTTGAAGAAGTGTTCCAGGCTGAATTTGCCGAAGCCTTCGCTGAAAAGAAGATCACTTATGAGCATCGTCTGATCGATGACATGGTGGCATCTGCTCTTAAATGGTCCGGTGGTTTCGTCTGGGCTTGTAAGAACTATGATGGCGATGTGCAGTCCGATACTGTTGCGCAGGGCTTTGGCTCTCTTGGCCTGATGACATCTGTGCTGATGTCGCCAGATGGTGAAACTGTTGAAGCAGAAGCCGCGCACGGCACAGTGACCCGTCATTATCGCCTGCACCAGCAGGGCAAGGAAACGTCCACCAACTCGATCGCTTCCATCTTTGCATGGACACGCGGTCTGGCACATCGTGCCAAACTGGATGACAATCAGCCGCTTGCTGATTTTGCCCTGACACTGGAAAAAGTCTGCGTTGATACAGTAGAAAGCGGCTTCATGACGAAGGATCTGGCGCTTCTGGTCGGGCCTGAACAGAAATGGCTCTCAACAACAGGTTTCCTCGACAAAATCGACGAGAACCTTCAAAAAGCAATGGCCTAACAGCAAAATTCTCGGGCTCGATCGTTTCATGGTCGAGCCCGATTTATATGTCGTATCGTTTTTCTGCTGATGGCTTGGTTCGACTGATTTTAGTCCAGCCCGTCTCAAATGTTCTTTCCCATCCCCCCCTTCCAGGATTTGGTCCAACGCGGCGAACTGCCATTGGCGGACGCATGAGTTGAGCCCCGGTTGAGCCTTGTTACCTTAGCCTTGTACGGCTTTTATGAGTGTGCCTGCCGGTCCAAATTTACTTGGTAATTTCAATGATGATAAAGGGTTAGGGTAATTTGAAAAAGGCCGATACAGTTTCGCCACGGCTCGAACATCGATGCCAAACACAAGGAGAACTACGTGCCAGTTTCATTGCAGGTTCTGTATCCCACAGAGAACAATACCACTTTCGATCATGAATATTATACGTCCAAACACTTGCCCATTGTGAGTGAACATATGGGTCCTCATATTGATAAGACACTGATTATCAAGGGGTTGGCTGGTGGTCCTGATACGCCTGCAGGTTTCCATGTAGTTGCGACGATGACCTTCACGGACCAGGCGTCGCTGGATTCCGCTCTTGCCGCAGCCGGGCCAGCTTTGGAGGACATTCCGAATTTCTTCAGCGGTCAACCGCAGATGCTTATTGGTGAAGTCAAAGGGTAAGCTGGCTTGTAATTCTTCGGTACTATTAGACAATATTGGAGCCGGAATGGGATATTCGATTTTGGCTCCAATGGTTTCCTTTCAGCGCAGTGTATGAATGGATGATCTGTCCTGATTTGAAAGTTCTGGTTGCCCAGTCACCTTTGCGAAATATTACTTTTTGAATATTGAAATTGTCGGCGGCATAATTGCCTCGCTTTACTCTTTTACCCCCCGCACTGGCCTCCTGTCAGGTGTTGCAGGACTACCGACAATCGCGGGTTATGTTGATATCGTGTTTCACCCATTTTTTCATTGGTTTTCTGATAGCATTGTATTTTTCAGGCTAACTCAGCCATGGTCATTCGTGATGTCTTGCCCTAAATGCTATGGAACATTTTTTAGAGGGTACTTTGACCATAATTCCCAATCTTCAGCAGCCAGTCATTGAGGGTGTCTCCAAGGACCAGTTTCGCGACGCCATGAGCCGTGTCGGGTCCGCCGTGCATATTGTCACCACGGCAGGAGACGCGGGAACCGCCGGTCTGACCGTGACAGCCTTCAGCGCAGTATCTGACGCACCACCGATCGTTCTGGTCTGTGTAAACCGGGCTTCGCGCAGTAATGAGACGATAAAGCGCAACGGTGGCTTCTGCGTCAACATTCTGTCTGCAGAGGATCAGGCGATGGCTGATTTGTTTGCGGGGCGCATGAGTGCTGACCCAAATGAAGATCGGTTTCAGGGTCTCAAGATCAACAAAACGGCTTCAAATGCGCCTGTTCTGCCAGGGTGTCTGGCAGCGCTGGATTGTCGGCTGCAAAATTTTGTCGAAGTGGGCACACATTCCGTGTTGTTCGGCGCAGTACACGCCATTATTCCTGGAGCGGATGGCCCGGGATTGATCTATCGCGACCGGGGATATCACGCACTTTGATGCGTCGTATCAATCGCTGTTATGTGTTCGAGCGCCAAAGGTGAAGATTGTGGGATATTTACAGTCCGGCTGATCTTGCTTCATAACAATCGCTCATGCAAATTCAGACGCGTCGCGCAGGACACGCTCCTTTATGACCGAAGATATGCCCTCATCAATTGACGAAACCCACGAAGTTCTGGGCCGCGCCGGCTACGTGGCTGACAGATCTCTTGCAACCGTTCTCTATTTATCGCTGAAGATGCGGCGCCCTTTGTTTCTGGAAGGTGAGGCCGGGGTTGGCAAAACAGAAATTGCAAAGGTCCTGTCGGCGCAATTAGGCAGACCGCTGATACGGTTGCAATGTTATGAAGGTCTCGACATTGCCGCGGCTGTTTACGAATGGAATTACGCTGCGCAGATGCTGGAAATTCGAATGGCTGAGGCTGTTGGTGGTGCGGATAAGTCATCCATTGCCAAAAGCGTGTTTGACGAGCGGTTCCTGATCAAACGCCCGCTTTTGCAGGCCCTGGAATCCGCTGGGACTGCAGCACCGGTTTTGCTAATCGATGAATTGGACCGCGCTGACGAGGCGTTTGAAGCCTATCTTCTTGAAATTTTGTCGGATTTTCAAATCACCATTCCTGAATTGGGGACCATCAAGGCGGATCATCCGCCAATCGTCATCATTACAACGAACCGGACACGGGAAATCCATGACGCGCTGAAACGGCGGTGCCTGTATCACTGGGTTGGCTATCCTGATGCCGCACGAGAATTACAGATTATTTCCAACAGGGTTCCAGGTGCCAATGAGAGGCTCTCAAGGGAGATAGTCGCCTTTGTTCAGCGGTTGCGAAATGATGCAGATCTCTTCAAAAACCCCGGTGTCGCGGAAACCATTGACTGGGCCACTGCATTGACTGAATTGGACAGGGAGGCGCTTGATCTGGAAACAGTGTCCGATACGCTGGGCGTCCTATTGAAGTATCAGGACGACATTGAAGCCGTTCATGGAGAACGGACTGCGCATATCCTGCAGGACATCAAAAGCGGGTCGGGAGATGCCAAGGATGTCCGCTAGGGTTGCAACCGGCTCAGGACATTTTGCTGACAATATCGTTCATTTTGCACGCCTTTTGCGCCGGGCAGGCTTGCCTGTTGGGCCATCCCGGGTAGTGGATGCCGTGCGGGCGGTTGAAGTGTCCGGAACAGACAGACGCGACGATTTGTACTGGGTCTTGCACAGTGTGTTTGCCAGTCGAAGTGACCATCATGCCGTCTTTAAAGCGGCTTTTGAGTTGTTTTGGCGTTCACAAGAGAGCAGCGGCAATTTGTGGGGTGTGTCGAAAGCTGATGCGCAGGCCTTGCCGCAAAACCCTGCAGCCGCGGCACGGGTGGCGCAGGCTATGATGCAGCAGGGTGAAAACAGTGAGGTGGATTTACCGGTCGATGTTGAACTGGATTTGGCCGAAACATTGTCACGCGAAGAGGTTCTGGCCACCAAAGACTTTGCGCAAATGACAGCTAATGAACTGGCCGAGGCCAGGCGGGCCGTTTCTGATATGGTTTTACCGGTTGCCAAGGTGAAGACGCGGCGCTTTCGGAACGGCCATTCCGGATCGCGACTGGATATGCGCCGAATGATGCGGGCCAGTCTGGCCACTGGTGGCGAGTGGGTGTCTCCGGTCTTCCAGCAAAAGCGGGAAATTGTTCCGCCAATCGTGGCATTGTGCGATGTATCCGGCTCTATGGGACAATATTCACGTCTGTTCCTGCATTTTCTTCATGCGCTCGGCAACAGCCAGCGCAGGGTAGACAGCTTTGTCTTTGGAACACGATTGACGAATATCAGCCGCGCTCTACTGCATAAGGATCCAGATGAGGCGTTGGAAGCCAGCGGTGCGCTTGTGTCCGACTGGTCCGGCGGCACGCGTATTGCGACCACATTTCACGATTTCAACCGGCACTGGTCCCGCCGTGTGCTGGGACAGGGAGCAATAGTGCTTCTCATCACCGATGGTCTGGAACGGGACAGTGACGAAGACCTTGGCTTTGAAATGCAGCGGCTTCAAAAGTCCTGCCGTCAACTGATCTGGTTAAATCCGTTGTTACGCTTTGACGGTTTTGAAGCAAAAGCAAGTGGCGTGCGAACCATGTTGCCATTTGTGGATCAGTTTCGGCCCATACATTCTCTGAATGCTGTTTCAGATCTGTGTCATTGTTTGTCGCAGCCATTGGCACGGACCGAAAACAACCCCAAACTCTGGCTGAAGAAAGCTGCATAGGAGACCCGGATGGATGCGGATATACTGAAAACAGCAGAAAACTGGGTTGCAGAAGGACGGCATATTGCGCTGGCAACTGTGGTTGATACCTGGGGATCAGCACCCCGGCCCACCGGCAGCCATCTGGTGATTGATGCTGAAGGAAATTTCGAAGGCTCGGTCTCTGGTGGATGTGTTGAGGGTGAAGTGATTTCAGAGGCCATCGATGTGATTGAAAGCGGAACACCCAAAATGCTTGAATTTGGTGTTGCTGACGAGGCTGCATGGCGTGTGGGCCTGTCCTGTGGTGGCAAGATCCGTGTCTTTGTGGATCAGGTGAGCTAGACCATGGAAAAAGCTCTGCTTGCGGATATCAACACTGCCCGCGCCAACCGGCGTGCCGTCATACTGGTGCGCAATTTGACAAGCGGTGAGGGCCGTTTGATTTTCCCGGATAGTCTGGAAGAGAATGATCCGCTTGCTGCTGCAGCCAAAGCGCGGTTTCGCTCTGGAAAATCCGGGCGGGAGATGATTGGCGAGCAGGAATTCTTCCTGAATGTCGATTTGCCGGCACCACGCATCGTGGTGATTGGGGCTGTTCATATTTCTCAGGCACTTGTGCCGATGGTTCGGGAGTGTGGCTTTGATCTGACGATCATTGATCCGCGCACCGCCTTTGCCACACCGGATCGGTTTCCCTCTGTGGAATTGCTACCTGAATGGCCACAGGATGTTCTGACCGACGAGATGATTGACAGCTACACGGCGTTGGTCGCTGTCACGCATGATCCCAAGATCGATGATTTTGCCTTGGAAACAGCCCTGAGGCGCGGCTGCTTCTATGTTGGCGCCCTTGGAAGCCGCAAAACTCATGGTTCCCGATTGGACAGGCTGAAATCAAATGGGATTTCGGAGGCTCAGTTGGCGCGCATCGATGCGCCGATTGGTCTTGATATCGGCGCGGCGTCGCCAGCTGAAATTGCTGTGGCCATTCTGGGCCAGATTATTTGTGCTTTGCGTAAGGGCGATGATTTTTGAAGCTGATTGATCTTTCCCCTTCAGACGCCTTGGGCACTTTGCTGGCTCATTCCATGGAAGGCGAGCTGAATGGCAAGCCTGTGCGCCTGAAGAAGGGCAGCTTGCTGACGGAAGCAGATATTGGTGCATTAATTGCCAGGAATCATGTCAGCGTGACAGTTGCAAAGCTGGATGCTGACGATGTTCATGAAGACGAAGCTGCTCATGCTCTGGCAAAGGCGGTGTGCGGCGATCATGTGCGTGTGGATATGCCCTTTACAGGCCGGGCCAATCTGTTTGCAACGAAGGCCGGTCTGTTTGTTCCCAATGTTGAGTTGGTCAATCAGATCAATAGTCTCGACCCATCGCTAACCGTTGCGACCCTGCCACTTTACACAGCGGTTGAAGCTGGGCGAATGGTGGGTACGGTGAAGATCATTCCCTTTGCCGTTCCTAGTGGGTCTTTGAAAGCCTGTCTTGATATCGCAGCCAGCAATACTTTGGCTGTGACGGCTTTTCGCGCCGCTAAAGTTGGACTGGTTGCAACGCGTCTGCCGACACTGAAAGACAGTGTTCTTGATAAAACCCGCGCAGTTCTGGAGGCGCGATTGAAGCCAAGCGACTCTTTTCTGGCCGACGAAATTCGTACGCCTCATGACGTTGGGAACGTATCGGAAGCCATCAGGTCTTTGGCTGATCAGAATTGCGATCTGATCTTGCTGTTTGGCGCATCAGCCATGATCGATGCTGAGGACGTCTTGCCACAGGCGCTGCGTCTTGCCGGTGGCTCGGTAGACTATGTGGGCATGCCTGTTGATCCGGGTAATCTGCTGTTTCTCGGTTCGTTTGAGGGCACGCCAGTGATTGGTGCACCCGGTTGCGCACGCTCACCCGTCGAGAACGGGTTTGATTGGGTGCTGAACCGTATTCTGGCCGGCATACCGGTGGGCGCATCAGATATTGCGGCAATGGGTGTCGGCGGATTGTTGATGGAAATCGTCAGCCGACCTCAACCACGCCAATTGGAGACTGTGCCGATGAATAAGCCGCCAAAAATAGCCGCTTTGCTGTTGGCAGCAGGCCAGAGTAAGCGCATGGGCCCCAACAACAAGCTGATTGCGGAAGTGGATGGCAAGCCACTTGTTCGCCATGTGGCAGATGCTGCTATCGGGGCGTTGGGGGATGATCTGACTGTCGTGACCGGGGCGCAGCACGAGCAAGTTGTTGCTGCGCTTGAGGGGGTGACAGCGGAAATCCTGTTCAATCCTGAATTCGATCAGGGCCTCTCAACGTCTTTGCGAACCGGTATACAGGCGCTGGCAGCGCGTGAAACCCGGCCAGACGCTGTGCTGGTGCTGTTGGGTGACATGCCTCACATCTCACAAGGTATTATAAAACAGCTCGCCGCTGCTTTTGACCCGGAAGAAGGGCGGCACATCATTGTGCCAACGGATGCCGGAAAACGCGGAAATCCTGTGCTTTGGTCGGCTCGGTTTCTGGATGCTTTGACCGGTATACAGGGTGATACGGGCGCGCGTCATCTCATTGGCGAATATGCTGAATTTGTTCATGAGGTTGAGATTGGCCGGGCAGTTTCATTCGATCTGGATACGCCGGAACAGATGAAACAGGCAGGCGGGCGGTTTGTCGATTAACTGAACCCGCGCACGTCACCTCAATTGCACATAGCATCCATGCAAAGTTTGCACATCTGTTTGTCCTGCAGTTCCCTATATAGGGAAGGAAAGGAACTCAACCATGTCATTTAAATCATCAATCTCCCGAATTGGCGCAATGTTTCGCCCCTTCGACAGTCAATCTGCCGCTCGCACTTATCTCAACGATTCCGTTTCGATCTACGATCTGGAGCGGCGCCAGCGTGAAATCGATTCTGGAAAATTCACGAACTACTGACCTAGGGCCTAATCCAGCGATCCTGTAGCAGGTGTGAGGCGACCGTCGAATACAAAGGGTTGCTCACCCTGGATCGCTATGCGCGATGCGTGTTCGTGCTGTGGGTTGAGAAGGTAATTGTAGCTTTTTGGCATAAGAACCGAAGGCGCTTTTGCAATCGCATCTTTGCCACGGCTCAACCAGGAAATTCCGTGTTCCAGACACGTCTGTGTGTCGGACGGATCTACGTCAAATGTCTCCATCGAGAGATCATCAGGTATAAGAATTTCCAGAAGCACGTAATCTGGCAAATCGTCCATATCCATATTCATATGAACCAGCACTTCCATGGCTGACAGGGCCGGATGCTCGGCAGTGTACACCACCGGGCTTCCCTGTTTGTGCCATCGGCCTCCTGCATACAGGCCACCGACGCCGCTGAGCGTTTTGAATTTCTTATTGGCGATGCGCCAGACGATCAAACGTTGAAACCGTGCGATAATTGCAGCAGAAACTGCTCAACGGCACGGGCGCCTGCTTCGGTCTTGGCCATTTGAATGGCCGAGTTACCGCCGAAATTTCTGTTGGGCTTGTCAATCCATCCATCTGCCCGGTTTTCCCCCAGTGCATCAGAAGCCTGATTGCGCATGCGCAACACTCTGACAATACGTTCAGAGTTTGTCGGGGAAAGCGTGTTCTTCTGGCTCTTCTTTGCGTCTTCCACCGTTGAACGCGGTAGCACGCCGCCCTCCACCATGCTCTTGATAAGGGCAGGGCGCTCTTCAATGATGGATTTGGAAACGCCGTTTCGAATGGCCTGCCCAAGATTGACATTGGCTTCTATGCTGTCCGTCAAAATCAGCGAAACAACATTTTCGCCGAAAGACAGCAGAGCAGCCTGATCACCCAATTGCGGTTTGACCAGCTTGCGCTTGCTACTATTTGCTGGTGAAGCCGAAGTCTGATCCTTCGATCTGGTCTTCTTTTGTACTTGAGTATCAGCGGGCATAATGAACTCCTAACGGTTCCGTCTTAAATATAGTACGGTTCCGTCAGTTTTTCAACGCCTGCAATTCCTTCGTTTTGCGTCGGCAGGCGTCAGAACAATAGCGCACTTCAGGCCAGCTTCTTGCCCATTTTTTGCGCCATCGAAACGGGCGGCCGCAATGGACGCAGTCTTTTTGGGGCAGATCGGCTTTTCGAATTTGTTTTGCCAATGGGATGCCAGTTTCCTTTTGAGCCTTTAACCCTAAATAGGTCAGTGACTTGAAAAGGGAAAAGATTCGCTCATGGCTATTCTGCGTTTTGTTCTGGGCGATCAACTGACGCCCTCACTTTCCAGCTTGCGTGACGCTAATCCGCAAAATGATGTTATTCTCATGTGCGAAGTCGCTGAAGAGGCCGGCTATGTTGCCCATCACAAGCAGAAAATAGCTTTTCTGTTTTCCGCCATGAGGCACTTTGCCAGCGAGCTTGAGCGTCGGGGATTTACGGTCCGCTACACAAAACTGGATGATGACAACAATGCGGGGACTTTCCGTGCGGAGTTGGGTCGTGCTGTGGATGAGCTTGGTGTTTCCAAAGTGGTTGTGACCGAACCTGGCGAGTTCCGGGTTCTGGAAGCCATGAGAAACTGGGAAACTGAGCTGGGGATCGATGTTGAAATCCGCGATGATGACCGCTTTATCTGTTCACACAACGAGTTTCGGACCTGGGCAGATGGACGCAAGGAATTGCGGATGGAGTATTTCTATCGGCAGATGCGACGCAAAACCGGTTTTCTGATGGAGGGGGATGATCCGATTGGCGGGCAGTGGAACTTTGACAAGGAAAACCGCAAGAGCCTGCCGAAAGATATTGAATTGCCCGCACCCTACAATCCGCAGGCAGATGACATTACGAAAGATGTGCTGGAACTGGTGGCTGATCGGTTCGCGAACCATTTTGGAAGGCTTGAAGGTTTCTCCCTTCCGGTTACGCGAACACAGGCATTGCGGGGGCTTGATCGCTTCATAGAGGAGCGATTGCCGCTTTATGGCGACTTTCAGGACGCTATGAAACAGGGGGAGCCAACCTTGTTTCATGCACTGATTGCGCCTGCGCTCAATGCCGGTCTGCTGCTGCCGATGGAAATATGTGAACGTGCTGAAAAAGCCTATCATGCTGGCGAAGCGCCATTGAATGCTGTGGAGGGCTTTATTCGGCAGATTATTGGCTGGCGCGAATATGTGCGCGGCATTTACTGGCTGAAAATGCCGGATTACGCGCAGATGAATTTTCTCAATGCAAAGCGTGACCTGCCGGAATTCTACTGGTCTGCAGACACCGATATGAACTGCCTGCGGCAAGTGGTGGAAGAGACGCGCGACCATGCCTACGCACACCACATTCAACGGCTTATGGTCACTGGTAATTTTGCCCTGCTATACGGTGTTGAACCAGCGCAGATCAATGAATGGTATCTAGCAGTCTATGCGGATGCCTATGAGTGGGTACAGCTGCCCAATACCCATGGCATGGTGATGTTTGCCGATGGTGGATTGCTCGGGTCCAAGCCCTATGCGGCCTCCGGTTCCTACATCAACAAGATGAGCGATTATTGCAAGAACTGTGCGTTTAGCCCTTCGATCAAGAATGGAGAAAAAGCCTGTCCTTTCAATTATTTGTACTGGAATTTTCTGATAGAGAATCAAGCACAGCTGAAAGGTAACCGCCGTATGGCGATGATGTATGCCACATTGGGCAAGATGGATGATGACAAGCGCAGTCAGATCGAGGCTGATGCCGCTGCCTTCTTTGAAAAGACCGGTGCGTAGCGGGCCGAATTACAGCAGGTTCAATGCTTTAAAACTGGCATGGCCGTGTTTGCCGATGATGATGTGATCATGCAGAAGGATATTAAGCGGCGTCAGAATTTCCGCAATTTTGGCGGTCATTTCAATATCGGCCTGTGACGGGGCTGGATCACCTGAGGGGTGATTGTGAACCAGGATCAGCGCAGTGGCGGAGAGTTCCAGAGCGCGTTTGACCACTTCTCTCGGGTAGACTGGTGTGTGATCTACGGTGCCCTGTTGCTGCACTTCATCAGCGATCAGATGGTTTTTCTTGTCGAGAAATAAAACCCTGAACTGTTCGCGTTCCTCGTAAGCCATCGCTGTGCGGCAATAATCCAGCACCGCATTCCATGAAGACAGCAGCGGCTTTTGCTGCAATGCGTGTTTTCCAAGCCGCGTCGCGAGGGTGTGAAACACCTTCAAATCGTTGGCAACACTCGCTCCAATGCCGTCGATTTCGGTCAATCGTTTTTCTGTGGCACCAAACACACCGGCGAGTGAGCCAAAAGCTGCCAACAGATCTTTGGCAATCGGCTTGGTGTCGCGGCGGGGCAGGGAGCGGAACAACAGCAGTTCCAGTATTTCATAATCCGCCAGTGCATCGGGACCAGCCTCGCGGAAGCGGGCACGTAATCGGTCACGATGGCCCGCATGATGCGCTTTTGCAGGTGTTCCACTACTTTGCATAGGTGTTTCAGACGGCTGGTTCATGCCGCCACTTTGCTATGCGAAGTTGGGCTTGTGAAGACCTGAAAGTGATGTGGTGAAGATTTCACAGCCGCTTTCTGTCACACCCACCGAATGTTCAAACTGAGCGCTCAGAGATCGATCTCGTGTGACCGCGGTCCAGCCATCTGCCAGGACTTTTACATGGGGGCGACCCAAATTGATCATCGGCTCGATGGTGAAGAACATGCCGGGTCGCAATTCCACGCCTTCGCCGCGACGGCCATAATGCAGAATGTTCGGCTCGTCATGGAACAATTGTCCCAGTCCATGGCCGCAAAAGTCGCGAACGACCGTGCAGCGCTGTGCTTCGGCATAGGCCTGAATGGCATGGCCGATATCGCCCGTGGTGTTTCCTGGTACTGTAGCGGAAATCCCGCGCATGAGGGATTCATAGGTGACATCAATTAAACGTTCTGCGGCTCGTTTGGTGTTTCCAGCCACATACATACGGCTTGAATCACCATGCCAACCATCCACGATCAATGTGACGTCGATGTTGAGAATATCGCCATCTTTCAGGGCTTTACCGCCTGGAATACCGTGGCAGACCACATGATTGAGCGATATGCAGCTTGAATGGGTGTAACCGCGATAATTCAGCGTGGCGGCGACAGAATTATTATCCAGCGCGAACTGAAAGATAAAATCATCCAGCTCTTGTGTGGTGACACCGGGTTTTACCAGATCTCCAACAAGATCAAGGCATTGTGCTGTCAGTTGGCCTGCGGCGCGCATGCCCGCAAAGCCGTCTTCATCATACAGGCGGATCTGTCCGCTTTTGCGCATGGGCACCTCATTGGCATTTACATAAGTCGTCATGGCGTCGCTCTGCCTTCGTCTCAAGCTTGTTGGCTGTTCCATGGCATAAAATCGCCATGGCTGCAAAATTCGAATTGTGTGATGGGTTATAAAATGTGCATGAATCAGTTGAGAATCAACCCTTCGGTATCTCAACCGGTACTGATCGATAGGCTTCAATACCATCAGGTGTCAGCTTGCAGACATAGGCAATGGCTTCGACGCCTGCCTTATGTGCGTTCGCCAACGCATTTGCATAATTTGGGTCTATTTCTGCAGCAAAACGCAGCCGATCACCATCATCCCGCTGGATCAGGTAGACCATGACTGCGCGGTGCCCCTCGGCCACCATGTCGGTCATTTCCACCAGATGTTTTGCGCCGCGGGCGGTGACGGAATCCGGGAATTCATAAAGCCGTGCAGTGCGCAGCATATGAACATTCTTGACTTCAACGTAGCAATCCGGCTTTCCCTCGTCAGACAGCAAAATATCGATGCGGCTGTTCTTGCCGTATTTTACCTCACGCCGCAGGGTTTGGTAATCCTGCAATTCGCTAATGGTGCCATTGTTGATGGCTTCTTCGACAAGCGCATTGGGACGCGCTGTATTGATGCCGATGATGGTGTTGTCCGCTTCGGTCAATTCCCAGGAATAAGCCAGTTTGCGCTTGGGATTATCCGACTTTGACAGCCAAACACGTTGGCCGGGTTCTTTCAGGCCAAGCATGGCACCCGGGTTGGCGCAATGGGCGGTGATTTCAGAACCGTCATCCAGCTTGATGTCAGCCAAAAACCGCTTGTAGCGCTTGATCAAGATTCCTTCTATCAATGGGCTGTCAAATTTCATGGGCTGCAATACCTTGTTCCTTATTCGCGTGTGAGATAGACAGCGCAAACACAAATTGTCAAAGCCTCAAAGGAACAGGTCCCATATGGCCGAAAGTGAAATCTCCACTGCCGCAGTGCTGGTCATTGGCGACGAAATTCTGTCTGGCCGGACCAAGGATAAGAATGTCGGCTATATTGCTGATCGATTGACCGAAGTCGGGATTGATCTGAAAGAGGTTCGGATTGTCAGCGACGAGCGGGCAGAGATTGTCGCAGCCCTTAATGCTTTGCGTTCCCGTTACACCTATGTGTTCACCACCGGCGGTATCGGCCCGACTCATGACGACATAACGGCGGACAGTGTGGCTGCCGCCTTTGATGTGCCAATTGATGTAGACCAGCGCGCTGTCAACGTGATGCTGGTGCGTTATGAGAAGTCGGACCTCACTGAAGCGCGTCTGCGTATGGCGCGCATTCCCGAAGGTGCAGACCTCATCGCCAATCCGGTTTCAAAGGCACCCGGTTTCAACATTGGCAATGTTTTCGTGATGGCGGGTGTGCCCTCCATCATGCAGGCCATGATGGATGATGTCGTGCCACGCCTCAAAGCCGGTCAGGTGGTGCATTCTGAAACGATTGAGGCAGGCATGGGGGAGGGTGCAGTGGCACAGCCGCTGTCTGCCTTGCAGGATGCTTTCCCCGATGTGTCAATCGGCAGTTACCCCTATCAACGTGATGGCAAATTCCAAACGAGCCTGGTGTTGCGCAGCCGCAATGCAGACCTGTTGGCAGAGGCTGCACAACAACTTGAAACCATATTGGCTGGCATACATGCCAGCAAAGCCTGAAGGACCTGAGCAATGAGTAGCCCGCAATCAGACAAGGCATTCCCGGTTTCCTGGGATCAGTTTCACCGTGACGCGCGCGCTTTGGCGTGGCGTTTGGCGGCCAAAGGAGAGTGGAAGGCGATTGTCTGCATCACCCGTGGGGGATTGGTTCCAGCAGCCATTATCTGCCGCGAGCTCGAAATAAGAATGATCGAAACTGTCTGTGTAGCCTCCTATCACGACTATAAGAACCAGTCAGAATTGCAGGTTCTCAAAGGCGTATCTCAGGCTGTGATTGATCTGGAAGCTGGTGATGGCTCCAGTGTGCTTGTGGTCGATGATCTGACTGATACCGGCAAAACCGCACAAATTGTGCGGGACATGTTGCCAAAGGCACATTTTGCCACTGTTTACGCCAAACCCGCCGGGCGCCCGCTGATCGATACATTTGTGACCGAAGTATCGCAGGACACCTGGATTTATTTCCCTTGGGACATGGGCTACACGTTCCAGCCACCTATCGCCAAGGGTTCCGAATAGCTTGCGGGTTTGCTTCTGAGTTGGTGAGGAAACTCTCAAGTCCTCAGGAGATTGATTGCGCGTCTCAGGACCTGAATATGGCGCGATGTCGGGTGACACCTCGCCAGCGTGCGCATGGTTCGAATTCGTTGCAATAGCTCAAGTGTTTCCCGAAGGCATATCTGATTAAATCTTGGATGAGTCTGGGTTTGGTTTTGGCGCGGTCACGCCAATATCGCCCGGCACTTCATCTGGAACATCGGTCTGGTCGAGCAACACATACTGGAACGTTTCCTGCCCATATCGTTCCAGCAGTGTGTGCAACAATGTGTGAAATTCGTTCCACTGATGCGGAGGTATGGTCTGACACCCTTGGCTTGACGTGTCGGCCACGCCACCGCGATGAAGATTGATCCAGAAAATTCCCGTATCCTCATCTCCGTCACGGATGACCGTGCATTCAGAATTCTGACGGAAAGCGGGATAGGGACCGTTTTCCTGATTGTAGCCATGTGGCCCTGGAATATAGCGCATAGCCTGCCGTGCTTTGAGCTGTGCAGCGCCCTTGCGAAAACGCGAAGGATCGGTGTTGGCATTAAAGTTATGAACACCATCCGGCTCAATTATGAAAATGGCGTCGTCATAAAGTCCTTTATTGTTGGCGTCTTTTTTACCCGGGGAGTTCTCATAATATCCACGGATGGCCAGCACGCTTACGGATTGATTGCGATCCTCAATTGGAATTAAATGTTCATACAACGCAATGGTTTGACGTGATAACGCATCAGACTGTCTGGGACGATATTGCGGCAAGAGTTCGGACTTTGGATTTACCGGCAATTGCTCGATTGTCTTCTCAACATCAGTATCAGGAACGTCTTCCATCAACTCTGCGATTTCGGCAGGCGAAAGGGTTGCGATTTTTCCACCCTTTGACTGGCGCACTACAACCGGACGATCGCCATATTCACCGGAAGCAAACATAGCCGCCTCATGCTTACGGCGGTTTACCAACCCGTTTGACAATTGGCCCTGAGCGAATTTCCACCGTGCCATTTCCTCGGAAACGCAGTTGTAGTCGCCGGTGTTCAGCTTTTTGGTGAGGGTTGAGTCCCCAATTTTCCCGGTGTTGAAATGCCAGGAAACAAGTGCATCAAATTGATATTGGCTCAATGGCACGTTTATTTCAGAACGTACTTCTTCAGCATAATTCTCCAAATCCCGGCGGAGAATATCGAAAGCCTCGTCCAAACTAATCGTCATACCATTTTCCGGCTTGGGAGTGCCCGCCATGGCAGTATGTCCAGCGCCTATGGTCAATATTCCATAGCCATCATCGTAAGTGGTCAGGATGATTTCTTCATAACTTAAAATTGATGCAATGCCAGGTAAGCTAACTTTCACAACTTGTAAGACCTACATAATTCTGGAGCCAAAATAAGATCAGGAAATCAAACCACATCAGTTCAGATACAGCTTAAATAAGCTACGAATTTATTTTTCGATCTGAGGATCAACGATTATGGGTAATGTTTTTTGGGTCGAATTCCGAGCATTCCAAAAGCTGGTCAGCAAATCAACTTAATGCTTGATGTGGCCAGAAACTGTATCATCCAGAGTATGCGGGATACCCCTTTGCTCTCAGGGCACAATTGTCCTGTTCGGGATATTTGAGGGCGCTGCTTTGGGCAGGGTTTTGGTATCGGATTTGGTCGCTGATGCAAATGCTGTCAGCACTCTGGTGCCGACGGCCGACCCATTGCTGATGAACTGGTAACAAGCGAGCTGGAATTTCGCGTCAAAAGGCGCTTGAAATCGAATGACAGCCGGTTTACGGCTTGCAGAATGCGGGCGTGATGGAATGGTAGACATACCGGACTTAAAATCCGGAGGCCGTAGGCCGTGGGGGTTCAAGTCCCCCCGCCCGCACCATCGCTAAATTTTCCATGTTGAACCCTCCTAAGAGTTTGAATGGTAAGGATAAATTTGGTGTTCGATAACCGTTTTCTCGTGAGTAGGTCAACTGCTCTCTAAAAGCCAATCTGAGCACAGTTCTCTTCTGTAGCAAGTCCCCAGACTGCCATATTTTCCAAGGACTTGAGAGAAACTTCATCGCGTGTTCGAACAGTTTGTCGAATGGAGCCAGAGCGCCTGTCTGGTTTGTCAGTTTTTCAACCATTAAGCGCTTTTCCTGCTCCAGATTTGCTATGCGCGCTTCATAAGCTGCAATGACACTATCTGTGTTTGTCTCGACAATACGGTCAAGGAGGGTCCCAGTTTTCTTCTCTACCTTCCGGATATCCAATTGCAATTGCCTCTTGATTGATTCTGATTGGGCCAGTCTTTGGTTCCAAGCAGACTTGAACATCGCCTTTGCAAGGTCAAATAAGGTTTCAGATGGGTTTAATGCGCGTAGAATGTCCTCAAACTCGGACTCCATTTTGTCTCTGGGAATAGATTTTCTGTAGCTCTCGCACCCTTTGGTATCGCACAGATAATAAGGGTATTTCTTTTGCTTTCCTGTCGACCAGCAAGCCGTAAACGGGTTGTTGCAATCTGAGCAAGCAGCAAACCCGCGCAAGGGAAAATCTGCATTGATATCCTTGCGTGCCGGTGCTTTTGCATTTCCTTGACGGCGTGTTTGAACCTTCATGAATGTCTCAAGGCTTATGAGTGGTTCGTGCTTGGCCGGGATCATATTCAGTCCCCAGTTTTCTATATCGATGAAGCCGGCATAAACTCTGCGATCGAAGAGTTCAGCTACACGGGTGAGGTGAACTTCGCCCCGTTTATTTCTCGAAATTTCTGGGTGGCTTTCCAGATGCCGCTTAACTTCGGTCATTGATTCCAATCGACCTGACGCAAACCCTTCAAATGCTTCTTTGATTATGGAAGCGGTTGGTTCGTCTCGTACCAACAATTTGCCATGACCTTTTACCTTCTCATACCGATATCCAAGAGGCGGGTAGAATACCCAGTAGCCGTTCATGACGCGTGCGCGCATTCTATTCATAGTTTGCTCGCCATTTTTCTCACGCTGGTGCTGTGCAACACTGGCCAATAGGTTCTCGACTAGGATGGAATCAGAATCTTCTCCAAATTCGATGGACGGCGACTCAAGAATACCGCCAGCGTTTGCTAAAGTGGAGCGCAGCTCCAAGTGAGATCGTAGATCTCGGGCGAAGCGGCTAATATCATCAATGATGACAATGTGAGGCCCACTGCGTTTGTTCTTCCGCAAAAAACGTAGCATTTCGGACATAGCGGGGCGATCAATGGCCTTGCCAGATATATCGTCGGCAAACACGTTTACGACAGCGTAATTTTTGTATTTCGCAAATTCACGACAGCGGGTTTCTTGGGATGCCAGACCGTCACCCTCAGTTACTTGTTTCGCCCCGGACACTCGGCAGTACACTACAGCTTTTTGCGTTGTAGGTTCATCCTTAGTATCTTTTGTCATGACTCCTCCTTGTCAGGTCTTTCGATTGAGGATCGATCAGACTGTTTATCGATTACGATGGTATTTGATGGTGACGATGAGGATACCACATCAGGGGGCTCAAGTGCTAAAAAGTCAGCATTTTGCTCACAGCTTAGCCCTGCCTGTTGAAGCGGGTGGACGCCAAAGCCCAAATCCACAAAGCCAACCAGGATTGACCAGAGCGCCTCCAGAAAGTCCCTGCGCTGATCTTCTGTGAGATCACTGTCTTCCAGATAGCCTTCATAGAGGGCTACATCCAGTGTCAGCGCAGGACGCGTGTCTTGAGCTTCCAAAGGCGAATTCGCTGCTGGATCGTGTTCTCTGTCTGTCATGGTTTTAAACTCCGGTTTGGGCATTGGCATCCGTTCCCAAGCTTTACTGAGGTCCATTGCGGGTGCGCCGCGTGACACGGGATTGAGAGGTCGTGTTGCCACGCGATTGCTGAGCTTCTCGCTGCTGTTTTTCCGCTTCAATTTGCGGGCGATAGAATTGTTCTTCGAGTTCCTTGCCCCAGTCATAAAGCTCGGAACCTTCTGCGGATTTGAACTCATCACTCATCAGACGTTTGGCTCCAATGTCCGTGATTTGGAGTTCAGTTGCCAGTGTCTGAGCCTGCTGCGCAAATGCGCGATTGAAGGATATCTTGTTGCCGTTCTCGATGAGATCGCCAAGACCGGTGGCATGGTTGTAGGCACTTTGGCGTGCTTGTTCCGTGAGATTGTCCTCTCGCTCAACCAGTTCCTTTCGTAGTTCATTCATGCTTTGACCCGTGCGCTCCTTGAATAGATCGCGCAGGACAGTCTCGGCCTTCATGACATCGAACTTTTCTGAGCGGGCAAAGGCATAGGCGTAGTCGCCCAGCTTGTCTTTGAACGCGCCAGACTTCTGGATTTCTCGCTCGACAATGCCTGTGATGGCAATGGATTCATCAAACTGTGCATCCGTTAGAAGACGTCCGGAAAAGCTTTCCCGTGCAGATTTGAGGCGGTCTGCCTCTGTGGTGTTTTGTGGTTGTGTCATCGTATCTCTCCTTTCTTTGTTATGAGAACGAATAGGGAACATGATAGGACGATAGTCCTATTCTGACCAAGCCAAAACAGCGCAAGATTGTTGCGTTCTGTTTTCCGTAAGACGATCATTAGCGGCTCCGTGGACGTGGTCTGTTAACGGGCCTGGATGGCTGCGGTGGCGTTTGCGGTGTTTCCACGCTGCTGCTTTGTTGCTCTGAGCGTTCAGTTGATGTGGCTGACGGACTGACCGCCCTGCGTTCTGGCGTCTGACGCCGATCAGCAGCCTTGTTGAAGTCGAACTCTGCTTGGCCATGCACACGGTTTTCCCGCCGTGTTCGAGCGAGGAACAGCTCGGTCTGTCTGATATCATATTGACCGATTTGGGTCAGGCGACGTTTGTGCTGGTGATCTACCTGTTGCTGCGCCCGGCGCATGAGCTTTGTCTTGTCAAAAGCATCTTCACCAAACCATTGATGTTTGTAATCTTTGTTTTTGGACCCGGCCTTGTCGATCAGCCGCTGATGGGCTGCGGCGAAGCGCATCACATATTGTTCCTGATGCAACCTGATCTCGTTGGCTTTTGCTTCCTTGCAGCGGTTCTGCAAATCCTGATATTGCCGATAGTGACGCTCAGTGCGCAAAACCAGACCTTGATCCTTTACGATCAAATCGAAGTTGCGACGGATTTGTTCTGTCAGACTTTCAGCCATGGTGAGCCTCGCTTTGCGTTCAGAATTTGCATCTCGATCACTGGATTTGCTATTTTGAGTTCGTGAGAGAATTTTGTGATATCGACGATGTTGAAGAGTGGCTGGAACCGCTGGACTATGAGACATTCTGGTTTGAGGTCTTGCCGTTTGAGCTGACGTTGCAGGACCGACATCACTGCGATCATCAAATCCGCGTGGTTGGTATTTCCGAAGATCTTATCCTTGATGTTCTGAAAGGCATGGCGCGTCTGGAACTCACCCAAAAGTTCGGGCTGGGACACCGCACCCATGTGGAAGAGATGTCCCTGCATTAGAGGCTGTCCTCCACACGCTTGTGAAAGAGCACCCAGCCACAGTGACCGTCTTTGGGATAAATCGTGACGCGCCCTGTTGGGCCTAAGAACGTGCAGCGCGTGTAGTGGCGCTGATGGATTTTACTGAAACCCTGACCATCATCACGCCAGTCATAGGACCAGATCACATGCGGCAATCCATAGAGCGCGTAAATCGCAAAAAACGTCATGGGCGCGGCCAGCCAAATGAAGTACACCGCTTTTATCAAGCGAACTTTTTTCATGCGTCGTCATCCTCAGTTTTCTTGTCGGATTTGACGTTTCTGGGGGTGGAATTAATCGTCACAAGCGGGTCGGGTGTTAGCCGTCCGCCCTCCAGCGGATTGTCAGCCAGATCAAAGCAATAGGGCGCAATATTCTGCTGGCTGATCTTCTTGCAATGAATCCAGCCCACATCTTTCACATGGATGATCTGCTCGTCATTGGGCAGGCGCATCAACTCATCAGGCGTGAACAACCGCTCTTTCCCGGTTGCGATATTTCCCGAGAACTCCGGGCGATCAGAGTTGACGCCAAGCGACTGCGTGACGGTTTGCGTCTCACCAATGGCCCGTGACACACGTTCGGCTTCATCAATGGAGGAGAAACCGAACCATTGTTTAATGACGGAATTATCGTCAATTGTTGCCGTTTCCTTGTCACCATATTTGCGCTCAATCTCCGAACGCGACTGCGCAATCATGTGGCACGTGCCACCATATCCACGCATGGTTGTCAGTTGGGAGATCAGGGATTTCAAAGGCGCGTTGGTGAACTCATCCAGCAGGAATGTAACGGGCCCAAACTTTCCGGTGAGCACCACTTCCATGAAAGACTGAAGCTGAAGGGCATAATCGGCACCAAGCCGCTCCATATGGCGTACTGGACCCACCAGAAAGATTATGTAGTGTTCCTGGATCAGGCGCTGATGCGAATGCGTAGCGCCCATCCCAGCCGTGTGCAGCACGCTGCCCGCGCCGTAAATGCGCAGGGCTTTTATGGCGGCAGCTCGATGTTGCGGAAAATGTTCTTCGTTTGCAGACATGCCAAGCACATGACGGGCAAGTGCTTGCAAAGCCTCATCGCCTTCCTCCGCGTCAATCGCGGCAGCGGCCAATAGAACCTCCGGATCAGATAGCAATGACCACACACCGCCCGGCGTTGCCAGTTCTGGATGTCGTTCCAACAGCGAACAAACTGCATATTCGATAAGTGTTCTTGGTTCATCACGCCAATAGGTATTGCGCTGATCCTGTGGCGGTTCTTCGATAAGGGCGCGACATGCATTCTCGGTGGAGAAGATCAGCTCACCTTCATCCATCACATGAGAGCGAATGATGCCACCAAAACGGTTCAGTGAGACATGATAGGGATTATCATCCCCAAACACACCATGAAGCACGCCAAAATTATCAACAATGGCAACCTTGCGTCCGTGCTTGTCGCACATCGCAGCACATTGTGCGGCAATCTCTCCTTCTTTGGAATCTGCCACGACAATTGCCCGTGCATGGTCTGAGATAAGCGATTGCAGCCAAGGCACAGCCGCGCCGGTCGTCTTACCTGCGCCAGCCGACGCCAAAAGCAAAGAATGAGAATGTTTTGGGGCGTAGATCGGTTTACCATCAAAATCGACACCTATAATGCGTTTGACAATCTCAGCCATCACGCATGCCCGAGCGGTCCATATCGCTAAGCGATGTCAATCGTGATGATTTCGGCTGTGCACCCATCGCATCAAACTCTGCCAGCGTGGCTTCACGCTTGTGCTGTATGATCATCAGCTTGACAGCGCCGATCAGAACCGACACACCCGCCATTGCGATCAATGCGCCAAAGACGCGGAATTGCCACCAGTCAAGCCCGTTGGTGGGCCAAATGGCCCAACCAGCGAAGCAAAACACTGATCCCATCAGCAGTTTGGTGTTGACCGCAACGATGGACGCGAATGAACTTTTGAATACCTTCATGACAGCGTCCGGCCACGAACGGCGCTGATTGCACGCACGATATCGCGGTGCACACGGTTGAGCGTTGCGTAGGGATAGCCCCACCAATTCTGATGGCTGGGCCACATCAAACGCGTCAGGCTTTCATTGAGGAATGCAAGCATGAATTTTACATTGAAATCGAAAGTATGCCGCAACGGTGTTTTGACCTTTCTCACTGCGTAGTACCCCACGTATCTTCCCGTGTGCGGATCGAAACACCTGCATGGGCAATGTCCCGGCGGCGCATATTTAGGTCAAAGTAGGTGCCCCAAACTGCGTCTGAAATCTGATCGCCACTGCGCAATTCGCGCGAACGAAGTGACAGTTTCCCAACTCCGAAACCAACAAATAGCGCGGCAGTCAAAACACAAATGCCAACTGCGATCTCATGTGCATACAGAACATCAAAGAACGCTGCTCCAGTCGCGGATAATCCAGCACCAAATAACAATGCGATTGGCAAAAAAGGTCTGTCCACAGCCGGTATAAACAACATATCAAGTGGGAAAGAGGTGCCATGGGTTTCCAGCAAACCTTTGGGGTAATCTACGGTCAGGGTTCCGAATATCATGGCTTTATCCTTTCAGTGCGCAATGCGGTGCAGACAACGAAGCCTTGAGTTCGCTGTGGAGGTTTTGAATGGAAGGAGACGTTATGATTCTCGCGCTGGCGGTGAAAAGTGCAAAGTCTAAACGTCTGCGTTCAAGTGTGAGGCTTGAAGCACACGCACACTGATCAACAGAATTCGTCGTCGCTTGGTCCATACGCCAGTTCTGAAGCGCGCGATTCTTTGCATCAACAGCGTTCACAACTTGGTCAAGCGGGCCATTCCAGAAACCTTTGTGGACCTCACAATACTCTTGGCCGTCTCGCCCCAAATGGCCGAATATCAGCATACACATATCAAGTTGCGGTAACTTGGCAGTGGGTGGTTCTTTTGAGACGGCATTTTTAACAAGCGTCTGCTCACAAATGCTTGTCCAATTTTGGGCCTCAATGGTCCTGCGACCCAGTTCTGGTCCGGCTACAAAAGCCATAAAAAGTCCGTACAGAATGAATGCTACACCGACACGTCCAAATGAAAATTGACCTGTTTCCAGCATCTTGAATTCCTTTCAAGAATCTTCATGATAAGGGCGCGGCAACGAGAGTTTTCACGCCACGCGCTTGTCAACTCGATCGTTATTTACGAAAGCCAATCGCAGTGGATAAATCCCGCAGCCTTGCACCAAGTCATCCAGAAGGCTCCAAGTTCCTGCGTCTCAGCAGGATCCAACCCCATTACACCAAGCATGGCGAAGCTTTCACAGCCTTCGAAAATGGGTTTAGACGGAAGCGTAAAATCTTGGCCCGTTTCAATCCCGTCAGATAAAACAAAGACGTGGCCACTAGTGTTTGCGCAATTCATGCGGCGTGCCATTTTATCCAGTGCGCCTAGGATGTTTGTAGAGCTAGGTTCACCCATTTTCTTCAGGGCATTGGGAAAATCAGTTACGAGTTTTCGCAATGAAGGTTTTACCTGCTCTGGTCGAAATCTTTTGGATACACGGACTTCCTTCACCTGGTTCTTGGTCGAATAGTCACCGATTGGCGCAACCGTAATGAGGTCTCTCATTTCAAGCTCTGGTAAGCGGCTCAGCAAATCCTGCGTGAGGCGGTCCGCATAGTTGTGATCATGCACGAAATCGAAAGAGCCCGAGCCATCTATCATAACAGCGATGTGCGTTTCCTGACCCTGTGCCAATACCGGCGCTATTAGAATCGAGGATGCAAAAAGGGCTTGGCGTAAAATACGCATGACAGTTCTCCTTGAAGTTCTGTTAAGTGTTGGCTGTGCGCTTCGCCTATCGCGTAGCTGTGCCTTGTCGGTCGCACCAATTGTTGAACTGGCTGTGACAATACCCGTTGCCGTATTTTTCCAAAGTCCGGTCAACGTCTTGAGCCTCCCCCTTTGAAGTGGTCCGCCCCTATAGTTAGGAAAGCGGAGGACCAGAGATGGCCATTAAGAGACCGAAGCCCGAAGAGATTGTCGTGAAGTTACGGCAGGTTGAAGTTTTGATGGGG
>Ga0163216_100508_pt1 | contig 58832 bp, 50 predicted proteins | sample SynspAceP_FD_167610 | JGI IMG/M metagenome (GOLD analysis project Ga0163216, IMG submission 167610) | Saline lake microbial communities from Ace Lake in Antarctica - Synechococcus sp. Ace-P (Illumina Assembly) | ecosystem: Environmental > Aquatic > Non-marine Saline and Alkaline > Saline ...
AGCCAATGGCATTCACCTTCTTTTCGCCTGTGGCATTCTCAACCTGGTTCAAGGCCTCCAGAATGCCTTCCTTCATGTAGTGTTCAAAACTTTTCCCCGACTGGCGCTCGTCGGGATTGATCCATGAAATCACAAACACGGTATGACCGCGCTCGACAGCCCAACGGATAAAGGATTTCTCCGGGTTGAGGTCCAGCACATAGAATTTGTTGATCCAAGGCGGAACAATCAGCAATGGCCGCTTCAGAACCATTTTTGTTATGGGCGTGTATTGGAGCAACTGACAGATGTCGTTTTGAAAGATGACTTTGCCCGGCGTCACCGCCATGTTCTCGCCGACCTTGAATTTCTTCGGGTCAGACTGGCGCATTTTCAACTCGCCATCACCGGCAATCATGTCCTCTGCCAGCATACGCATACCGCGCACCAGATTTTCTCCGTCGCTCTGGACCGTCTCCTTCAGCAATTCCGGATTGGTGAGCAAGAAGTTGGAGGGAGACACAGCATTTGACAATTGCTGCACATAAAAGTCGGCTTTGCTCTTGGTGTGCTCATCCAGATCATCAGCTTCTTCCACCATCTGCTGCGCCCAATTCGAAGTAATCAGATAGAATTGCTTCAGAAAATCAAAAAACTGATTCTGCTCCCAGTCCTCAGCCGAAAACCGTTTGTCGCCTTGAGTGGGCTTAATGGCGGGTTGAGCTTCCTGACCCTGCATGCGTTGCAGGGACGAGCTCCACAAATTCATGTAATTTGTCCACAGCGCTGTCTGAGCCTGTACTGCACGTTCGGGATCCGACATCCAGTACTCGCCAACCTTCGACAGGGTTGTCACGATTTCGGAAATCTCGTCATTAACATCTTCACCGTCCCGGCGACCTTCCTCCCGTGGCTTCAAGAAGGCAGCCACAGCGCGACCAGCCTCCTCAGCTGCACGTGCCAAATTGTTGGCAAATGCTTCCGGATTCTGCACGATATACTCTAGAAGGTGGTTGTCCCGACCGGGGTCTTTGGGTGTTTCCGTCATGGTCCCTGAAAGATGGTTTTTGTTTTTCTCCTGACTGTGTATCATCGACGCAACACGAGCGAAAGCGCGACAATTGCCGAAGCGTTCGAATGTTTGAGCGCTTTTTAGCTATTTGGGGCCTTTTCATGGCCGCACTATCGTGAAACAAATCAATTTCCCAAGTCCATGCCATCCCAAAGCGAGAGATACGATGGAAGAGTTCCACAAGGTCAAACGGCTGCCAGTCTATGTTTTTGAACACGTCAACAAAATCAAGGCGAAGGCGCGGGCAGGCGGAGCAGATATCATTGATCTGGGGATGGGCAATCCGGATTTGCCGACACCTCAGCACATTGTCGACAAGCTGGTCGAGACGGTCGCCAATCCGCGAACACACCGATATTCAACATCTCGCGGTATTCCCGGCTTACGGAAGGCTCAGGCTGGTTATTACGAGCGTCGTTTTGGCGTAAAACTCAATCCCGATACACAGGTTGTCGCCACTCTTGGTTCCAAGGAAGGCTTTGCCAATATGGCACAGGCCATCACCGCACCGGGTGATGTCATTTTGGTTCCAAACCCGACCTATCCGATTCACTCTTTCGGGTTCATCATGTCTGGCGGTGTTATTCGCTCAATTCCCGCAGAACCTGGCCCTGAGTTTTTTCGTTCAGCAGAACGCGCTATTCGGCATTCGATTCCCAAACCACTGGCTCTCATCCTGAACTATCCGTCAAACCCGACTGCCTATCTGGCAAATATTGACTTCTATAAAGATGTTGTCGCTTTTGCGAAAAAACATGATTTGCTGATCCTTTCGGATCTGGCCTATTCGGAAATCTATTTTGAGGGAACGCCACCGCCTTCAATTCTTGAGGTTGATGGTGCGATCGATATTGCCGTTGAATTTACCAGCATGTCGAAAACCTTCTCCATGCCGGGTTGGCGCATGGGCTTTGCAGTTGGCAATGAACGTTTGATTGCCGCACTGGCGCGGGTCAAATCCTATCTTGATTATGGTGCTTTTACACCGATCCAGGTAGCAGCCGCTGCTGCATTGAATGGCAGTGATGACTGTATTGATGAAGCGCGCAAAATTTACAAAGGCCGACGCGACGTCATGGTCGACTCGTTTGCACGTGCCGGTTGGAATGTACCATCGCCTGGCGCAACCATGTTTGCCTGGGCGCCATTGCCTGAGAATTTCAAACATATGGGCTCGTTTGAGTTTTCCCGCCTTTTGATTGAAGAGGCCGATGTCGCCGTTGCTCCCGGGATCGGTTTTGGTGAGCACGGCGATGAGCATGTACGCATCGCTCTGGTGGAAAATGAACAGCGAATACGTCAGGCTGCGCGAAACTTGCGTCGCTTCCTTGCATCTTCCCAGCAATCCATGCCAAACGTCGTGCCAATCAGCGCGTAGACGCTGTGTCTTGAGCAAATTCGGAAAGATCATCGATGACAGAAGCGTTGCGACTCGGCATAGCCGGGCTTGGAACCGTTGGCTGCGCCCTGATTCAGCTGTTGGCGAAACAGAACGAAATTTTGGAGAGCCGCTCTGGCAAGCCACTTTCGGTAACGGGTGTCAGTGCACGCACACGAGGCCGCGATCGGGGAATTTCAATTGATCATCTGGATTGGCATAATGATCCAATCACACTTGCAACCGCCGACAACATTGATGTCTTTGTCGAGTTGATCGGTGGTGACAACGGTCCAGCAGATTTGGCGGTACGCGCGGCCCTTGAATGCGGCAAACATGTTGTGACTGCCAACAAGGCATTGCTTGCAAAACATGGTGGGGATCTTGCCAAGCTTGCAGAAGCCAACGGCGTTTCTCTGAATTTTGAAGCGGCCGTTGCTGGCGGTATTCCTGTCGTCAAAGCCTTGCGGGAAAGCTTGGCGGGCAATCAGGTCAGTCGTGTCTCTGGTATCCTGAACGGAACCTGCAACTACATCCTCACGCGTATGGAAGAGGATAATTTGTCCTTTTCTGCTTGCCTGGACCAGGCCCAGCAACTTGGATACGCAGAAGCAGACCCGACCTTCGATGTCGAAGGGTATGACACAGCGCACAAACTGTCGCTGTTGACGAGCCTGGCATTTGGAACCGAGATCAACAGCGACGAAATCTACGTTGAAGGGATTTCCTCGATAACGCCGCAGGACATTCAGGCAGCAACTGAATTGGGATATCGAATCAGGCTTTTGGGCGTCGCGCAGAAGCTGGCAACGGGCATTGAACAACGCGTGCATCCCACCATGGTGCCGTTGGAAGGCCCTTTGGCTCAGATAACCGATGTCACAAACGCGGTGTCTATTGATGCTGATGCTGTGGGAAATATCACCATGTCCGGACCGGGCGCCGGAGGTGATGCAACAGCATCTGCTGTCCTGGGTGACATTGTCGACATTGCGCGCGGCGTGATGGTACCAACGCTCGGCATCAAGGTTGCCGATCAAACACCCTATGTTAAAGCCAGAATGCGGGCCCATGAAGGCGGCTACTACATCAGATTGACTGTCAGCGACCGTCTGGGGGCATTTGCCTCCATCGCCGGACGTATGGCTGAGGCAGGTATTTCACTTGCCAGCATTATGCAGAAAAATCGCGATGGTCAGCCAGAATTATCAAATGGACCTGAAACAAAGACGGTTTTGCTAATTACACACAAGACAACTGAAAGCGCCATTCGTGAGGCGCTGGTACACATACGCTCAGATGGCCATATTGTTGGCGATCCACAACTAATACGGCTTGAAAAAGCCTGAGTTTCAACCTTAGGGTATAGGCCCTGGAATTATTTCCGCAAAGCAGCCTTGGAGAGCAAGATGAACACTGAGACATTAGAAGATGTTGTGCTTGACCGTATTCTCACGCTGGAACTGGCAAGGGTAACAGAACGTGCAGCCGTTGCTGCAGCCCGCTTACGTGGGCGAGGCGATGAAAAAGCCGCGGACCAGGTGGCTGTCGACGCTATGCGCAATGAATTGAACGCCTTGCCAATTGATGGAACAGTTGTCATTGGCGAAGGCGAGCGTGACGAAGCACCGATGCTCTATATTGGTGAGAAAGTCGGCAGGAGGGGCAGTGGACCCAAGGTCGATATTGCCCTTGATCCCTTGGAAGGTACGACAATTTGCGCCAAAAACCTGCCGAACTCTCTGGCTGTGGTTGCCATTGCAAATGAGGGCAACCTTTTGAACGCGCCGGATGTCTATATGGAAAAAATTGCCATTGGACCTGGCTATGAGGCGGGAACAGTCGATCTGGATTTGTCGCCAGCAGAAAACATGGCGCGTGTAGCTGCGGCAAAAGGCGTTTCCATTGATCAGGTGACGGCCTGTATTCTCGATCGTCCACGCCATGCCAAGATCATTGAAGAAGTTCGTCAGACTGGCGCTGCCATCCGGTTGATTGGTGATGGCGATGTGGCCGGTGTTATTCACACAACCGACCCCGAAGAGACCGGCATCGACATTTACATGGGCATTGGCGGAGCGCCTGAGGGTGTGCTTGCAGCGGCCGCGTTACGTTGTATTGGTGGTCAGATGCAGGGTCGATTGGTCATCAATACCCAGCAGCAGCGCGACCGTGCCATTAAAATGGGCATCGAAGACGTGAACAAAAAGTTCGACATGTTGGAAATGGCCAAAGGTGACGTTCTGTTTGCGGCAACGGGTGTAACCGATGGCAACATGTTGTCCGGAGTTCGTTTCGGCCAGGATAGTATTACAACACATACGGTTGTTATGCGGTCTTCCAGTCACACGGTCAGATGGATCAAAGCCAGACACCGCCAGACCGAGCGTTTTTCATAAGCTCTGAAACGCTTTTCAGCATTGGGAGAGTTGCTTTTGCAGCCACGCCACTTTCTAGGAGTTGAAAAGTCCCTGACCGGCAAGGCATGGGTCGAAAGCCTTGATACAAAAACGCAACCCATTGCGACTGCCATCTCGCAACGCCATCAGTTGCCAGAGCTTCTCGGCCGCGTGCTTGCTGCACGCGGCGTGGATATTGACGGTGCGGCCCAATTTCTGACGCCCTCTCTCCGCGATATGATGCCGGATCCCAAAGCTCTCACTGACATGGAGAAAGCGGCAGAACGGCTGACGAAAGCAATCGTCGACAAACAGAAAGTTGCGATTTTTGGGGATTATGATGTCGACGGCGCAACCAGTTCGGCTCTGCTGTTTCGGTTCCTGCAGCATTTCGGCATTCCTGCAGAAATTTACATCCCGGATCGAATTTTTGAAGGCTATGGACCAAATGGCCCGGCCATCGACGGACTGATTGATGACGGCGCCCAATTGATTGTCACAGTCGATTGCGGGTCCACAAGCTTTGAAGCATTGGAACATGCTGCCCGCCGGGAATGCGATGTCGTTATTCTGGATCACCATCAGCTTGGAGAACAACTGCCGCATGCTGTGGCACTGGTCAATCCAAACAGACAGGATGATCTGTCAGGACAGGGGCACCTGGCTGCAGTCGGTGTCGTGTTTCTGACACTGGTTGCCACTTTGGCAGTTCTTAAAGCTGCCAATCACCCGCAAGCCAAAAGCTGCAATCTTTTGGCTTGGCTTGATCTTGTGGCGCTCGGCACTGTCTGTGATGTGGTGCCACTAAAAGGGTTGAACCGCGCTTACATCACAAAGGGTTTGGTGGCAATTCGGCACGGTCGCAATGCTGGTCTTAATGCCCTTATGAAGACCGCCAGACTGACTGGACCTGCAAATGCCTACCATTTGGGGTTTCTGGTTGGCCCACGCATCAATGCCGGAGGACGCATTGGTGATGCGTCACTTGGGGCAAAGCTGCTCACAATGGATGATCCCATAGCGGCTGAAACCATTGCGGTTCAGCTCGACGATCTGAACAAGCAGCGCCAGGCCATCGAAACAGATATGCTGGCAGAAGCAATTGCAGAGGCTGAAAGAGACATCGGTGAAGGACCAGGGCCCTCCGTTCTGATCACCGGCCAGGATGATTGGCATCCGGGCATCGTCGGCTTGCTTGCAGCACGATTGAAAGAGCGTTTTCACAGGCCGGCTTTCGCTATTTCCTATAATCCCAACGGGATTGGCACCGGGTCGGCACGTTCAGTTCCCGGCGTGGATGTGGGGGCGGCCGTCAGAGGCGCTGTGGAGGCAGGCATTCTGACCAAGGGAGGCGGCCACGCAATGGCGGCGGGCCTTACAATTGAGCGCGCGCAGCTTGGGCGGTTTCGAGAGTATCTTGAAGAACATTTGTCCCGCGCGGTCGATGCCGCACGCGGGCAAAATCAATTGCGGATTGATGGCGCAATTACCGCCAATGGCGCAACAATCGAGTTCATGGATCTTGTTGAGCGGGCTGGTCCATACGGCTCAGGACACTCACAGCCAGTGTTCGCATTGCCCGCGCATTTCATAGGCCCCGCCAAGATAGTGGGCTCCGGCCATGTCCGTGCAAGTGTTTCCTCCGGTCAGGGCACGCGCATAAATGCAATTGCTTTTCGGGCAGCTGACAATCCGATTGGCCAGACAATGTTGAAAAACAGGGAAGGGACGTTCCATCTTGCTGGCACATTCTCGCTTGATCATTGGGGCGGTCGCCCCAGTGTTCAATTTAGAATTCTGGATTTGGCCAGACCGTCCATCAGGCGATAAAATTGAAGGCAAAATACGGGACAGAAATTTTATATTCGCTGATACTTAACTATTAGTAGAAAATCAGTCATTCTGACTCCCAAATTTTTCCTGTGGCTATATATGGATTGCAATCAGATACTCTTAGTCAATTAAATTTCAAGTCGTGCGGATAATGGTTGGAATAAAATTAATTCGTCTCTCCTGTGTTGGTCTGCTTCTGGCCGGGTTAAGCCTCGGCGGTTCCCAAAATGCACTGGCGCTGGAAATTGGTTCACGCCGCACGCCGGTGATTACAGAATTGACCAGAACGCGCGTGGAACTGAAGGGCGCTTTGCTTGCCAAGCAGGTAGACAGTCATCTCAAGCAAAACGATCTTGCATTGCTGGCTGTTGGCGACTTCTTGAGTGCTAATCCCGATATTTCTGCGCCCATAGCTCATTCACGCATGAAACGCTATCAGCGCGCTGCTGCCGGGCTGCGTTCAATTCTGGCCATCGCTGCTGATGGCACTCTGTTATATGACAGCTACAATTTGCCTGCGCCCGACATAAACCTCGGTGATCGGTTATATGTCCGGGAGGCTGTTCGACAGGGAAGTGGTGATTTGCGAATCAATCCACCCGTTGTCGGCCGACAGAGCGGCCTTCCGTTCATTCCCATTACGCGCGGCTTGTTCAATGTGGAAGGCGTCGCAATTGGAGTTGTCGTCGGCATAATGGGTCCGGAAACACTTTTGCCTGAAGACAGCAACTGCGCTCTTTGTGTATCGGCGGTGCTGACAAGCAGCATGGATGTCATGGTCAGCCGCCCATCAGGAATGCAACTTTCCAACGATCTCATCAGTCACATCAATGAGTCGATGTCCTTTACCGGCATTGAACTGATTGACATAAACGGTGGACTGACACTTTTTACGTGGACGAAAAACAATTATGCAGGCGTCATTACAGTGGTTGGCGAGCTACTACCGAATTAGAACAGATGTGATTTTATAGCGCCACGCATACCAAACAGGCCCAGGTACTGCTCGTGAAAGTCAGTTTGCGAGTTTTGTATTGCGGACCAGATACTGAAAAGCCTCCAGTGTATCCTTTTCAGAAAACTCCGAAATCGGTTTCCCTATCTCCGTCTCTACAGCTTTGAGAGTAGCGGCAGAATCAAGGTTTTTACTCTCCGCAGCCAAAACCACCATCAGGCTCAACTCGGCTTGGTAACTCTCGACATTTGCCTGATTGAATATATATGCGCCGGTCAGGCCCATCACCAGCCCAATCAACATTGAAACCGCAATCAGAGCAAACCGTTTCCGGTTATCCTCATTGAGGTCGACCTTATGATGTTTCAGTTTTTCCTGTAGCTCAAAGTCGAGCATATTTCCCGCCAAGATAGAAATTGTTATAGTAGAACCACCAGAAAGATAATTTACGAGTCGTTTGCCCATTCCTCAGTTGAAGACAGGGAAGCGGATGAAAACCATTCAAGTCATTCCTGCTACCATACATGATGTAACGGAAATTGCCCGCATACATGTGGATTGTTGGCAAAATTGTTATGGTTTTTTACCTTCCGAACTTCTCAGCCGGCGAAATAAAGCATTTCGCCTTGCCCAATGGAGCCAATGGATCAAAAGTCCGGGTCTGGCTGAACGTCTCTACGTCATTCGTAGTGGACAATCCGGCATCGGTTTCTGCTTTGCCAAACCGTGTGACGACAAAGACGCCCCGGATGGTGCAGGTGAACTCCATGCAGGTTACGTCCTACCAAAATGGAGAGGAACATCAGCTGGACCCAAGCTTATGCTTACCATGGCTCAATTTCTCGAACAGCACCATAAGATTCCGCTCATAATTTGGGTGTTTCGCCAAAATCCTATGCGAATTTGGTATGCACAATTGGGATGGAAGAAATTCATCGAGCGCTCACGCACGATTGATGGAATAGAGGTTGCTGAGTACGGATATATAAGCCCGCCACTTCAGCAACTTTATCATCGTTTGAATGTTATGATTGAGAACTGCGACGGGCGCGGCGTTGTGCCTCGAAGGAAACGATCTTATCGATTGGCGCATCTTCCTGATCCTGCAGGTAGTGGCATAACTCCAGAAACAAATCAGCGAACTCCCTAGGATCGCCTTCCTTAATCTGCTTGTCCTTAATAATATGAAACGCGACGTTGTAGACGACCCTGGATGATATCCCGTTTCCGCCACTGCTGCCACCATAAGGCATTTCCAGATAGTTCCGGATTATCTCTTCATCTTCGACAGCCAGGCGGCGTTTTCCCGACAGAATTTTGCTGACAACAGAAACATCGCGGCCAAGCGCATTTGCAAGACCAGTGCGAGTCTTGTCCGGTTTGTCCAAACCATCAAAAATCCAAGTCAAATCCATGTGCAGCGACCTTCGGTGAAATTATGCCAAACCGATAGCTGATATACTAATGCTTCGGCTCAAAACGCGCAAGCGTGAACGGAACCATCAAATAAGAAGAGAATGAAAAATGGGGAATTTGGCTATGAGCCAACGCAGCCTGCTCGCTGTAAGCAACTGAAGTTCTTCGGCTACTTCCGTTACCAAATAAACAAACGGAAGAAATAATTGCCCAATCACATCGGCATGCGTGCCACACAATGAAGGTGGCACGCCCTACGGGACTCGAACCCGTGTTTCCGCCGTGAAAGGGCGGCGTCCTAGACCGCTAGACGAAGGGCGCTTCGGGAGTGGCTTATAGAGAGGATTCTTAGGGGTAGCAACCCTCATTATCCGTCGCAGACAGTTTTTTTGAAGCCGAGCTATACATTTCCAGAATTCCCAATTGCGGAGAGCCGAAAATCCCAAACGGAGAGGGGTTGTTTCTCCGTCTGGGAACTGTGGAAAGGTGGCCGCAGAACTGCCAGATCAAGCTTACCAGTGACCGGTGTTTGGCAGTGATGCCCAAGGTTCCTGCGATGGCAAAGCGTCACCTTCTTGCAACAGTTCCACCGAAATATTATCGGGAGAGCGTACGAAAGCCATGTGGCCATCCCGCGGTGGGCGGTTGATGACCACACCCATATCCATAAGCTTTTGGCACAGCGCGTAGATGTCTGCGACCCGGTAAGCCAGGTGCCCGAAATTGCGGCCTTCACCATAGGGTTCTGGGTCCCAATTATGAGTCAGCTCCACCTGTGCAGATTCATCACCTGGTGCAGATAGAAAAATCAGGGTGAAGCGCCCCTTTTCGTTATCAATGCGCCGTGTTTCCTGCAATCCGAGACCATCACAGTAAAATTTTAAAGACGCGTCAACGTCGGTCACACGGACCATTGTGTGTAGATATTTCATATAAAGCTCCAAATGATGCAGGTCTAAATCTTTACCCACAATAGGTTTCAGTTTCGCCAGGTATTTGTAGGTGTTTTCTCGATGATTGTATCACGCTCCGACTTCTACAAGAACATAGGCATTGCTCCAGGAATGTGAAGAAATGATTGTCCGTTGGATCAATTCACCTTTCAATCAGGCTCGAAATTTGAATCGGCTGCCAGCAAGCTGCTTGATGAATGGGGCTGTCACGGTGTTTAATGACAAACAGAATCAGATGATGCGCATCGGGGCGAATGAGTCTGGGTTTTTGATCTTATTGCATAAGCAAAAATCGCGTGGCATCTGAAGTTGTGGGGCAGTTGGTGATTCTGACACATCACTGACGTTTGTAGGTCATCTTCGCGCTGCATTTTTGTGCGCAGAACAGGTGACATGCAGACAATCGCTTGGTCGAGAGGGCAGTTTAAATGAGCACAAAACAGCCAGACGATGCAGTTTCTGCTCAGGCCTCTGATAAGGTATCTGCGACCGCGACTGACTCCAAAGCCGGTTTGGACAGCCACATTGGCACCGAAATTCCAGTTGATATTGAAGTCATCGCAGGCTCGATCAAATGGTTCGACGTTTCCAAGGGTTATGGATTTATCGTTCCCGATGATGGAACCAACGATGTTTTGCTGCACGTCACAACGTTGCGCCGGGATGGGTTCCTGACCGCCATGGAAGGCGCGCGGATAGTCTGTGAGGTAACTCGGCAGAGTAAAGGCTTGCAGGCCTTCCGGGTCCTGTCCATGGATTACAGCACGGCTGTGCAGCCATCGGCCTCAGAACCGACCCGAACGCACACACAGGTCGAGCCTGAAAGCGACATGACGCTGGTAACCGTCAAATGGTTCAACCGCACGAAGGGCTTCGGTTTCGTCACCGAAAGCGAAGAGTCCCCAGATATCTTCATCCATATGGAGACCCTGCGCCAGTTTGGTCTGACCGAATTGCGGCCCGGCCAAAAGGTGCTGGTACGTTATGGCAAAGGGCCTAAGGGATTGATGTGCGCTGAAGTTCGTCCAGCTGAAGGCCCGGGCCAGCCTGTATCACACTAAATTTTGCCTATATGACATGACAAGGATTGCCTGCAGCTTTGCTGTAAGGTGATGCAGTCATCTCCCTTTCATAAAAGACCAAGGGCATATCGGTTCATGAGTATAAATTTCGGTCCAGCCATATTTCGCCGCGCGCTCAGCACGCTAGTCGTCGCAGCCGCTTTGCTGTTTGGAGCTGCGAACTTTTCGCTTTTCGCGCAACAGCCCCAATCCATAGCGCCAAGTCCTGTCTTTTTAGCAATCGAAACGAGAACGGGCGTTCAGCGCTTCGTTGTTGAGATCGCTGATGAGCAAGAGGAGCGGGAAGTTGGCCTGATGTTCAGAGAAGATCTTCCGCAGGATCAGGGTATGCTGTTTGATTTCGGCACAGATCGAATGGTCTCAATGTGGATGCGTAATACGCCATTGTCACTGGATATGGTCTTTATCAATCGCGCAGGGACGGTTGTTCGGGTTGCTCAAAACACGACACCATTCTCGGCAAACATTATTTCATCGGGAGAACCCGTACGCTATGTCTTGGAACTCAATGCTGGTGTGGCATCAGGCAATGGAATCCGATCAGGAGACAAGGTGATGCACCCGTTGGTCACCAAGAATCTCAGTTCCAACTAAAGCCGACAGCTTGCACAAAATGGAGAATTCCAGCTGGTCGATTCAACCTTTTTGTAATTTACCCAAAACGGCCCTTGTCGTGGCCCAATAGTCCGTGTAATAGGCGTGTCTCTGACGCAGGAAACTGTTTCAGATATTGGTACGGGGTATAGCTCAGCCTGGTAGAGCACTGGTTTTGGGAACCAGGGGTCGAGAGTTCGAATCTTTCTGCCCCGACCATTTTTCAACGAGAAATCAATTGTATTTGAAGCGTCGTCCAGGCGCTTCGACACTGCGTTGTGTGATGCAGGCTGCCAGAGTACATTGAGGGCGCATTGAGAGCACTTTCGATGATTATCAACTCATCAAAAACTCAATTCGGTTCTTGCCACATCATGGATGCTGGCTGTATCTATTGTCACAACACTCTACTGCAAACCGAAGAGATCAAAATGGTCGCACGCATTTACCAGCCAACCAAGAATCCCATGCAATCAGGACGGGGTAAAACCGGTAACTGGATTCTCGAATATGTACGGGAAACACCTCGGCAAATTGAGCCATTGATGGGATACACCTCTTCATCGGACATGAAGCAGCAGATCAAGTTGAACTTTGACAATCAGGAAGACGCAGTTGCCTATGCTGAGAGGAATGGCATTGCCTACCAGCTTGCCAACCAGAAACAGCGAAAAATCCGGATGACATCCTACTCAGAAAATTTCAAGTTTGACCGCAAACAATCGTGGACACACTAGCAGCTGACACCACAATTCAGGCCCCGTAGCTCAGCTGGATAGAGCAGCGGACTTCTAATCCGCAGGTCGTAGGTTCGAGTCCTACCGGGGTCACCATTTTCCAATAAACTAAAATATATTTCAATAGCTTAGTCATCATTTCGGTTGAGCTTCACGCTGAGAATCAGTCTCGTGACTGAGCCAGAAATAAATGTACTGAGTGTGTGTCGCACCGGGCCTTTGCCAGCCACATGTGGAAACCAGAGCACCTAGTGGCGTATCATGGAGGCGATCATATCCGCGGCCTTGTCCCTTGCACGTTCCATACTTCCGGCGGCGAATAGTGAGATGCTAACAGGATAAGTGTTTCGCTCAAAATCTTCCTGTCTTGGAAGGTAATTCAAAAAGCCATTGCACACATCAAGGACGAGTACTGTGAAGTCTGGAAATTTTTCCCGAAGGGATGTCTGAACGTCGCTGTAAAATTCAACTGGCGCGCCGACGAGAAAGGATTTTCCCAACTTCCAGACATAAATCGGCAGATCGAATTCTGCCACATCACCCACCTTTTCCCGCAAGGCCATTCTGCGCTGTGCTCGTTCCTTTTCGAAGCCTACTGGAGCGCTTTCAAATTCAGCGCGACATTCCTCGATGGAAGGTAATTGACCGACTTCCAGCCTCACGCTGCCCTTTTGAACTAACACGGAATGGTCTGGTGTTTGTTTTTCAAACTGCCAAAGACCCAAAGTGGCGCCAGATTCCAGACGTTTGTCGAACACCATTCTCTCGCCGGGTCGAAAAAGGCCCGTGAGAACGGACAGCGCTGCGTAACCAAGTTCGCGCCCGTTTTGATCTGCAGCTTCAGTGTCGGCTTCAAAGCTGCGTCGCGGGGTTAATTCGCCATCGGCTCCATGCAGAAACACGCAAACGGCCCCGTCGGTTTCTCGTTCTACCAACTCGCGCATCGCCCCGATGTAATCTGGTGAGGTCAATCGATTTCCACCACCCAATGACGTTGGATGCGCAGCATAGTGAACCAGGGTGGCTTGGATTGTTCCAGACATATCGGTAACGCGCCCGGCGACAAGAGTGTCCTCGGCCTTGGTCAACGGATTGACTCCACAGATAATTTCACCCGTCTCCGGCAAAACCAGATCGCGATTATACGCAAGCCCGCATGTGCCGGTGCCCCAGCTTAGAATTGAAGGCTTCATTGAGGTCTTGGCCGAGTTTGCAATTTTAATGCAGGCTTCAATGACTTCAGAGCGGTATTGCGGAATGAGATGACCACCTGGCGCAGCGATGAGGGCAGGGTCCGTGAATGGGGCAGCATGGCTGTGCGAAAGCTGCAATAACAGCCTTCCAGGTGAAACACCCAAGGCGGTTTCGATGGGGTTCCGTATGCCGTCTTCGTCTTCTTTTGACATCCACACCATAAGGTCCAGTGTCATGAAAAAAAGAGGCTTTGAATCTTCCAGCGCTGCGAATGCAAGACAAGTTGCGCGAAGGGGGCGATGGAGACCATCGGATAAATCATGTTTGGAGCTGCCCCAGGTGCGGGCATACATGCCCTCGGGCGGGTTTATTTCAGTGAATGCCACACCAACCAGGCCGTCAAACTCGTTCTGCGCAAAAGGGGGAATTGAGTTTTGGTCAGACATTGGCTGATTCCCAGTTTATGGCCGGCTGATGGAATGTCCTGCCGGCGTTGAATTCAATATCAGGAGGCAACTTTAGTTTCGTGCTCATCTCTGAAATGAAGGTCACGCAAAAACTCGGTCAACTCTGTATAGGTCATCGATTTGGCTTCGCAATCCAGAACAAGCTGACCGCGATCCAGCACGATCAGCCGATCGCAGACGGCGTGTACGTGGTGGATATTATGTTCGATGTAGATGCATGACCGACCGTTTTCCTTGATCGAACGAATAAAATTCAAAACTTTTTCAACTTCGGACAGCGCCAGTGCTACTGTTGGCTCATCAAGAACGATCAAATCGCTGTCGAAATGCATTGCGCGCCCGATGGCAACGCCTTGTCGTTCGCCGCCAGACAATCGACCCACCGGGGTATTCACATCTATCCCTGCGCTACGAAAACCGATTGTCTCACGCATTATTTGTTCTGAAATACGTTTTTGTTCGCGTACTTTTATGAAACCAAAAGCATTCGTCAGCGGTCGTCCGACAAAAAAGTTCCGCCATAGCGGTTGTTTGGTCCCAAGAGAGGACGTTTGGTAGACAGTCTCAATACGAAGCTCGTGGGCACGCTGGACAGAGTAATTCGAAAAATCCACACGCTCACCCCGGATAAATACATCGCCGGTGGTTGGTGTTTCGACGCCCGTCATTATTTTGATCAGTGTTGATTTTCCCGCGCCATTGTCGCCGATCAAGCCAACAATTTCGTTGCTGCCAATCTCCAGCGATACGTCCTGAAGGCTGACAACCGGCCCGTAAGCCTTGCCGACATTGTTCAGACGTACGATGGGTTGATCGGCAGTGGATTGATCGGCCATCTTGAGACTCCAATGTGTCGTCGTACCAGGCTGAGAAGTTGCAGGGGCGATGATGATCTTTCGCCCCTGCATTCAGATCAGAGCTTATCGGAGGCCTTGGGCAACCAGGCTCTCGATCATTTCAACATTGTCCTTCGTGACAACACCACCGCCAGTGTTCAGAAACAGGCCGCCAAGCCCGTATTTGACTTCCAGAACGGCTGCGACAACAGGCATGAACCCTTGAAGGTATGGCTGTTGGTCAAGTACGAGCGTCAGATACCCCCGCTTTACTTCGTCGATCGCTGCGGGCGAAATGTCGAAGCCAGCGGTTACGATTTCACCAGCATCTTTTCCAGCATCGCGAACGACTTTGCCAAGAAACGCGGTGATACCACCATGTCCCGGGACGATGATGCCGCGCGTGTCTGGATTGCTTTCCAGATAGCTGACGAGAACAGGCACAGCGAGTGAGGCGTCCTGCACGGCTTCATCGGACCATTGCAGCTTGTCATAGGCAATGCCAGCTTCATCCAGAGCAGCAAGTGAACCTTCAGCGACGTTGGCGCCTGGTGCACCTTCAATAAAGGCGCCGTAAACGACAACTTTATCACCTGAATTCAATCCGCCTTGCTGGGCAGCCAAGCGGGCAAGATTGACGCCTGCATCGTAATTATTCAGGCCAAAGTAACTGGCACCAGAACCGGGAAGGTTATTGTTGCCAACGACGACGGTTACGCCGTCGCTTTTTGCACGCTTGAGGAATGCGGTCATAGCATCTGTACCCGGATGCCCCATGACGATGATTGCATCGGGAGCTCCAGCCAGAGCTTCGCTTGCTTGTTGCAACATCCGCTGCGGGTTCCATTGCGAGTGTTGTTCGATCAGGTTTACGTCAAGGACGCGTGCTGCATCGCGCGCACCAAGTTCTCGCGCAAGTGTGGCTGGACCACCAGGGTTTCCACCCAGTTGCATATAAATTGTTAGGCCGCCATCAACCGGATCTCGATCCTGAGCGGGTGCCTCGCTTGTGCCGATCGTAAAGGCAGTCAGCGCCATTAGGAATGTACCTATTAAACTTTTCATTTCTGGTGTTCCTCCTGTTTAATGTAAATTACAGTAAGTCGTTCAGCGACTAGGCATTTTGGTTCGCAACATGCGCACCAGCGGAACCTTGTCCGGATCCTCAATGATCGCGTTTGCGGTCACTGACAGAATGAAGACAAAGCCAATAAAGAAGCGGGTCCAAAACCCCTGAATTCCAGACGCAACCAATCCAGCTTCGATTACGGTGACAATGAAGGCTGCGAATACAGTGCCCACGACCTTGCCGGATCCTCCAAAAATGGACGTACCGCCAATGAAGACAGCGGCAATGACCGTCAGCAAATATCCCATGCCTTGACTGGAGAAATAGGCCGTTGTTTCAAGTGTGAGCAAAACGCCGCCCACAGCGGCAAGTGCTCCAGACAATGTGAAGAGTTTTATTTTTTCGCGCGTTGCATTGATGCCGACCACCCGGGCGACTTCAAGATTATCACCAATGAACAGAAGACTTTCGCCGAACCGATGCCGATTGAGAAGCATCCAGATAAACGCCGAAATTATAAGCGCCCAAATCATCTGAGCAGGGAAAACACCGCCAATACGCCCCACAAATATACTGTGCATTGCAGTTCCGTAAATGTCGGGAATCGCGAGTTGGATACCCCCGGACAACACGGTTACCAACCCGCCCCAAAGGAACAGCATGGCCAGCGTCGCAATAAGGGAAGGGATCCCGAGAAGCGTAACAACCAGGCCGTTTACAAGGCCCATGCCGGCACCAACAGCAATGGCGCAAAGAAACGCAAACCAGGTGACATCCCATTGTTTGAACATAATGCCAAAAACGAAACTTGCCGCAGCAACCACCGACGGAAATGATAAATCCATCTCGCCAGCGACAGCCACCAAAGTCACACCAAGGGCGATGATCAGCGGCGGTGGAACGGTGGCCATAAAGCTCATGTAAACCCGGTAGCCGAGAAACGCCTTTGGCGCTGTGATCATGAATATCAAAATCAGAAGTACAAAAACGAGCGCGATCGATGCACCGTCCAATTGAAAAAATCGGCGGATCAAGCCAGGTCCGGTCTTTGTGGGGGCAGCCTTACCTTGCATGTTACAACACGCCGAATTCATTATAGACGTCGACTAGTTTTTTCCCGGCTTTCAGCGCGTCTAATGTATTTTTCTCGGCCATCAGTTTCTTGCGTCCGGCTTTCAGAACGTCCATTTCAAGCGCTTTTGGGATGACAATGCAGCCATCGGCATCGCCAAAAATAATATCGCCTGGATGAACCAGTACACCTGCACACTCGATCGGGACATCGGTTTCAACGACCTTGCCTCTGCCATTGCTATCCAACGGCGCAATTCCTCCAGAATAGACTGGAAGCTTCAACTCACGCACATGTCGGATGTCCCGAACATATCCGTCCATCACAGCACCTGCGGCTCCCCGAATGGTTGCTGCGGTGCTGAGCAGTCCGCCCCAGGGCGCGATGCGCCCGGATTTGCCGCATGCTGCAACGACCACGTCGCCGGGTTGAAGATCGTCGACCAGAGCTATCTCAAGTGCGTAATGGTTTTCGTCCGGGCCCGGTCGCGCATAAACATCCATGTAAAGCATCGTTCTTGCGCGTCCAACGAGCACAATTGTCTCATCAAGCGGCCGGATCCGGGGCTCCATCGCCTGAGCCATATGCCCCAGATCGTCGAGAGCATCTGAGATCAATGCACAGAAAAATGTGTCGCGCATTTCGGCAACGACAGCATCGACCGAAGGCATGGTGCTGAGTCCGGGAATGTTGTTATTCATGCCAGTCATCCTACCTTTATCGTTAAAGTCAGTAAAGCTAGTGAGAGAACATCTGTCAAGTCGTCAAAAATTTCTGCTCTGGAATTGAATTTGGATCGGTAAGCGGTCGCGTTCAGAAAGATTGCCCTCAGGCAGAGTTTCCGGACACAAGATTTACAGGCAGAAGAATGTTGTCATTTTCAAACGCACCCAATTCGATTGCTTTCAACATTTCTACTCCCGAGCGGCGACCCATTTCATAAGCATCAGACTTCGCTGTCACCAGGCTGGGTGTGGCAAAGGATGCAAAATCAAATGCGTTGAAGCCGGTTACCCGAACCTGATCGGGTACAGCAATATTCCGATCATCAAGCAATCGAAGCGTCGCCATCGCCATACGGTCGTTGCCCCCGATATAGGCGTCAGGCAATCCGTCCGAGGCAATACTGTCAGCAACCGCCTTCTGGGTGGCCTCAAAACTTTCGTCCCCGCATTCGATAACTTTCAAGGTGCCGCCCGATTCTTCACAGATTTCGCGAGAACCAGCGATTCTGGCGCCAATCGCCGGCCAATGCCCCGATGGTGCGAGATAGTGAAAATGCTTTGCTCCATTACCAACAAGGTACTTTGCGATCTTCCTTGCGGCGCCGTGGTCGTCCTGGCGCATGCTGCAGACGAGTGGATGGTCAAATTCTTCCTGGATTAAGATGAGCGGAACACGAAGGCCGAGGGCACGTTCAATGAACTTTCGACGCAAGTCGCGCGACCCTGAAAGAATTGCGCAAATACCGTCCGCTTGAAGGTGTCCCAAAATGGGCGGTGTTTTAGAGCTCTCAGAGCGCAGGCCCTGCAAAATCAGACTGTATCCCTGCTGCGTGGCAAAATTGGACAGGCCTGCGACCACTTGGGTCGTGAAGGGATCATTGAGAAATTCCGGCACATCATCCAGAACAAGCATGCCTATGGCTGAAGTCCGCTGTGCCCGAAGTCGTTTTGCTGCGAAATTCGGGCGGTAGCCAAGTTCGGCAATTGCCGCAAGAATCCGTTTGCGGGTTTCCGAGCCGACTTCGCCTTCACGGCCATTGAGCACGTTCGAGACGGTCATGGATGTGACCCCGCAGGCTTTTGCCACATCTTTTAGCGTAGGTTGCACACTCATATCGCCCTTTGGATTTTTGCCGAACGGTTTTTGAACATTAGCAGAGCATATTCTGTTCTATTCTTTAATGCACGGTCCGTCCAAACTGCCCCAAAATTCTTTTGCCAAATGAACAACGAATACCAGAGAGCCGGCCGCTTGAGGCGCATCAGACGTGGCAGGTGCGTGAGATGGAGCGAAGAGAGCCATTGAGTTTCGATCGCTTGCAACTGAATTGAATCTGCTCAGGAGACCGAGACATGCCGACCGACGACACCGCAGCTTACTACAATGATCTGGAAAACACCCTGAGCCATGCGCACGGTCTGTTAAACGGTGCTGTCGACCAGTTGGCTTCACCACTTCGAACACCTGTGTTGGCATCGATCGGTCAATATCCACAGGGCGCGCTGTCAGCCAACTCACGTATTGTCGTCATGCGCGCATTTGACCCTGAAGAGCGCCATTTTTCACTCTACACAGATTCGCGGTCGTCAAAAATTCGCGAGATAGAGATGCGTCCCGCCGTCAGTGCAGTGTTCTATGATCCCGGAAAACGCATTCAGATCCGTTTGTCCGGAAACTGCTCCATTCACCGCAATGATAATGAGACAGCAAAAATCTGGTCAATCCTGCCATCACACAACAAAGCTCTCTATGGAACTAAACCCGGCCCGGGAACTCACTTGCCAACAGGTGATGCGTATGAAATTGGCGGCATTGATGCCTCGCAGGACAGTGAGTTTCACTTCTGCATTCTCAAAGTATTCTATGACCAATTGGAATGGCTCTATCTGGCGTCCGAAGGTCATCGCCGGGCACAGTATGCGTAGCAATCAAACGGAACTCTAACTTCGCAGTGGGTAGCACCCTAGGCGATTGAAACAGATGGCGTGTTATAATCCGCAAGCGCACATCTTCGTTTCCTTTGCGCGGGACCTTATCCGATGATTTTGTCCGACGTATCGGGATGAGAGCCCCATTCAGCCCATGATCCATCATACAGCTTATTGTCATCATGCCCGAGTTCTTCAAGACCCAAGCTCAGAATGGCGGCAGTGACGCCAGACCCACATGTCGTGACAATTGGGCGAGAGAGATCGAGGCCTGCGCCTTCAAAGGCTTGTTGCAATTCTATTCCTGATCTGAAAAGTCCGCCTTCTCCGACAAGCTTTTGAAACGGCAGACTTTTTGCCCCTGTCATGTGACCGCCTTTTAGGCCTTCTCGTGGCTCTGGCGCACGACCGCTAAACCGTTCAGCACCGCGTGCATCGACGATTTGCCGATCACCATTTTCGACAAAAGTCAGGATTGCGTCTCTGCTGGCGACGTATTTTTCATTCAGCCGTGCCTGATAGCTTGTGGTCGTGACCTCGGTCTGCTGATCTTCAATCGGACCATTTGCGCGATTCCAGGCTGGCATTCCTCCGTTCAGGACAGACACATTCTCATGCCCGAATGCCTTAAACATCCACCAGATACGCGGCGCAGACATAAAGCCCAGCCCGTCATAAACGATGATGTGGTCTGAATTTGAAATCCCCAACCCGCTCACAGCCGCTGCAAAGACCTCAGCTGATGGTATCATGTGTGGAAGGTCGCTCCTCTTGTCGGAATGCCCATCAAGATCAAAATATACAGCACCGGGAATATGTCCGGCCGTATATTCGGCAATGGCATCACGCCCCTGTTGGGGCAAATACCACGATCCATCAATGACCCTTACGTCAGAATCATCATGATGTTGCAGCAGCCATTGGGCTGACACCAGATTCTTCGATCCCGACATAATATCAGTCCTCCACGAGCCGAACACGAACCCGTCGGTTCTGCTTACCCTTGTTTTCCACCTTGTAGATTTCCAGCTTACCTATCTCCGCAGTGGATCTCACATGAGATCCTCCACAAGGCTGAAGATCCACAGCATCATCAACGCCAATGGAAACAAGACGCACCTTACCGCTGCCCATGGGGGGCTTTACAGACATGGTGCGTATCAAGTCAGGCTGTGCTTCCAGAGCGCTGTCCTCAATCCAACGGTCGGTGACCGGATGATCTTCTTCCACCAGAGCATTCAAATGCACGGTGAGCGCTTCACGATCCGGGTTCTCTGACATATTGAAATCCAACCGGCTTTCCGTCTCGCCGATCTGCCCGCCGGTTACGGGAAAGGGGATGGATGCACACATCAGATGCAGTGCGGTGTGCATGCGCATCAATTTATGCCGACGGTCCCAGTCAATCTGCACAGCAACTGTATCGCCAATCTGAGGCAGTTTGTCTGCTGATGCGGGAACCAGGATTAGCTCATCCTTGTCAGAGCCACAGACTGTCGTTGCAATCTGGATGGTAGAGCCATCCGTCAATATCATTGTTCCAGTATCGCCCGGTTGCCCGCCGCTCGTGCCGTAAAACACACTTTGATCGAGAATGATGCCACCGCGATCATTCACATCCATAATAGTGGCGGAACATCCCGTCAGATAGGCATCATCAAGAAACAGTTTTTTGACAGAGTGGCTCATTTTGGAACGTCTACAAATGGGGGTTTGATTTCGGATTGTGCCTCAAGCCATGCTGGAACGGGCAATTCCTTGGAACGGAGAAATTCAGCGTTGAAAAGCTTGGATTGATAGCGATTGCCATAATCACACAGGATCGTAACAATCGTATGGCCAGGGCCTAGTTCCTTGGCCATACGGACCGCCCCTTCAACATTGATTCCAGACGAGCCACCAAGCACCAGCCCTTCATGTTCCAGAAGGTGAAAGACATGGTTCAACGCATCCGTATCGGATATTTGGTAGGCGACATCAATCGGCGCATCCACAAGATTGGCGGTTTCCCGGCCTTGGCCAATTCCTTCGGTGATGGACGAACCGGTCGCTCCGAATTCACCTTGCGTATAATATTTGAAGAGAGCTGAGCCGTGCGGATCCGCGAGTCCAATTTTCACATTTGGATTTTTTGCCTTCAACGCCATTCCGACGCCAGCCAGCGTGCCCCCGGATCCGACAGAACAAATAAAGCCATCGACTTTTCCATCGGTCTGGCGCCAAATTTCAGGGCCTGTCGTTTCAATATGGGCCTGGCGATTGGCCACATTGTCAAACTGGTTGGCCCATACAGCTCCATTGGGGTCAGTCGCTGCAATTTGTTCAGCTAAACGCGCAGACAGCTTTACGTAATTGTTCGGATTTTTATACGGCACCGCCGGGACTTCAACCAATTGAGCACCCATTAGCCGCAAAGCATCCTTTTTTTCCTGCGACTGGGTTTCAGGAATCACGATAACCGATTTGAAACCCATGGCGTTGGCCACCATGGAAATCCCGATACCGGTGTTACCGGCCGTACCTTCAACAACAGTACCGCCGGGCTTTAGCGCTCCACTTGCGACTGCTTCTTTGATAATAAACAGAGCCGCCCTATCTTTTACAGACTGGCCAGGGTTTAGAAACTCAGCCTTTCCAAGGATTTCACACCCTGTTTCGTCTGATACCTTGTTAAGGCGAATAAGGGGCGTATTACCGATAGCTTCCAGAATATTTTTAAACACGAGCGAATTCTTCTATAATGAGTTGGTCATCTTTATATCGTTCTTTTACCATTTTGGAACAATGGCGAGAACAGGAAGCATGTGCTGTTTTTTCGAGAATCATTGGAATACAAATTTCTTCATTCATAATGAGCTTCTGCCAGTGTGATCCACTCTGGCAAAAGCATCGTAACACAATTGAGAAAAATTTATGTGCGTGGTTGATTTGGCAGCAAAATCCATTACGACCACCACAGGTAGATTTGGGATTGACTAGTGATGCTTGAACAAGCCGACGCCATTGACGCATTAATGGCGGAATTCGTTTCCGGAACTTTGCCAACACCGCTTCAGGTGTTGCTTGCGTCCCATTTGGAAATGAACAAATCAAACAGCGAATGGGTTTCTAACCTTGAAGCTTTGGCCGGTCTGGAGCTGGCCGACATTGAACCAGTCGCATTGTCTGATCGAGACGCAATGCTGGCGCGCATCCTGGCATCAAATACCGGACAGGAAAGCGTTAGCGAAGTCGCGACAGAAGATGAAACGCCGGATTCACTACGGCGCTTTATCGGATCAACCGTTTCAGACATCCCATGGAAGCGAAACCGCTTTGCCAGTATCGATGAAGTGAAATTGGGCGAGTTCGACGGCTGCAAGGCAACTCTGTTTCGGCTTCAGGCCGGGCAGGGCGTTCCGCACCATACTCATGAAGGCACCGAGATAACTCTGGTGCTGCAGGGAGCGTTTAGCGATGGCACTGGCCACTATAAAAAAGGTCAGATTTCCATTGCTGATGGAACAGTAGATCACAGGCCCATAGCCGATGAGGACGAGGATTGCATCTGCTTTGCAGTCACAGACGCGCCGCTTCGACTGACAGGGCCTCTTGGACGCTTCATCGCGCCTTTCATCCGCGTCTAGCCCGTTTAAGCGCACACTGTACCTCTCTCTTTAAAGGGCGTCATGCCGCAATATCTTGCCAAACCATCTGATGGTATAGCTTGGATTACCGGAGCCAGCAGTGGCTTGGGATATCACGTCGCAAAAAACCTGGCTGCTGCCGGATGGACCGTTGCCGCCACCGCACGTGGTGCCGATGACCTCAAGAAGTTAGCGTCTGAATGCGCATCACTATCAGGGCAGGTGCTTCCGATGCCCGGAGATGTGACGGATCAGGACGCAATGTCGAAGATTGCTTCAGAACTGATCTCTGACCACGGCGGCATTGCATTGCTCATTCTCAATGCAGGCATTTATCTGCCCCTGAGAGCGAGTGAGTTGAAGCTGTCTGATTTCGACAAGACAATCGCAGTGAACCTGAATGGTGCGACCAACTGCCTTGTTCCAACCCTTGATCACATGCGTCAGGCAAAGCGTGGCCAGATTGCCATTGTGTCTTCAGTTGCCGGCTATGGCGGATTACCTACATCGGCTGCCTATGGCGCAACCAAGGCGGGCCTGACAAACATGGCTGAAAGCCTGAAGTTTGATCTTGATCTGTTGAACATCCACATACAGATCGTGCATCCGGGATTTATTGACACTCCCGCAACGGAATCAAACCCATTCTCAATGCCATTTTTAATGGAAGTAGAGGACGCGGCAGACAGGCTTGTTGATGGTTTGGGATCGAGCGGATTTGAAATCACGTTTCCCAAACGCTTTACCTGGGGTCTCAAGCTGATCAATCTTTTGCCGTACCCGGTGTATTTCTGGTTGGTAAAGCGAGCAACAGGTTGGGGAAAAAAAGACTGAACACATAGTCATCTGATCCCAGCGGATGGAGTGGTCCCATCATGATCAGAACTCATCTCGCCTCAATTTTCCGCCTCAGTTCAATCTGACGCGCTTCATCCAGCGGGAAATTCCACATCAGGCCTATTGCCAGGGCCTTCAGGAGCACAGGTAGGCCGCCATAAAGCAAAGCCAGCGTTAACAGTGACGAGGGTGTATTGTCCGTCTGCGCATCAAACCCGGCCCATGACAGCAATGGGAAGGCCAGCCCGACGCCAAGGGCGAGGGAGGCTTTCGTCGCCAGCCCCCAGAACGCGAAATAGAGCCCGCTGCGTTGTTCTCCGGTCGCAGCTGTATCTATGTCAATCACGTCAGCCTGTATGGAAGCAGGCAAGGTCAGGTCTGCGCCAAGGGTAAGTCCGGTCAGCACACAGATGATCGAGAACCACCAAACATCGCCGTCACCCAGTAGCAGGACCAACAAAAACACAGGCAGAGCAAGAATCATTGCGATACACCACGTTCGGTGTTTCCCCAATTGCTTGGAAATCCTCAACCAGATCGGGACACCGGCAATTCCGCACAGAAAGTACAGAATAAGCAAAGGCCCTTGTGCCCATGACGCATTCAGTACATTTCCGACAAACAGCAAAAAAAGCGTTGCTGGAAGACCATTCGCCAAACCATTGACAAAAAACGACAAAAGCAACCGCATAAAGACCGTATTCCTGCGCAGAAACCGCATCCCTTCGACAAAGCCGACGCTCTGGCGCGTGTGCTCCTTTGGTTCAGGAACCCGCCAGACAGTCAAAGCCGCAGCAAGGGGTAGGCACAGACAAACGAAAATGGCCAGTGACAGCAGACCGCTTGCGTCAATGTCCTGAGAGCCGGAAGCCAATATTGGCAGTGTAATGGCAACCAGCGTTCCAAAGACAACCAGGCCCTCACGCATACCGCTCAATCGTGAGCGCATCTGATAATTACCGCTCAATTCCGCGCCCCACGCTGCATAGGGCAACTGGACCATACTCCAGCCAATGGAAAGAAGAAGGCCCCACATTGCAAGATAGAAGATCGATGGGTTATCGCCCGGAACAAAAATCATCCAGGTGCCAAGAATCGTCAGCGGCACACCAGCAAGAAACCAGCTTCGCCGTCGCCCAAACGACGGCCGAATTCGGTCACTCATCCAGCCGATCATGGGGTCATTAACGGCATCAAACAATCTGATTGCAGACAGCACAATACCGACAAGCGCCAGATCAAGGCCCAGAGCCTTGGTGTAATAGGTTGGAACGAAAATAAAGAACGGAAGCGTCAGGACGGAAATCGGGATCGCCGGAAGCCCGTAGATAAAAATCTGGCTCCAACGCAAGCCCTGCGTGCCTGACACCTGTTATTTGCGCGCGAAAACGAGTTGCCGGACATCTATGTTTTCGGACCGAAAACCTGCCTCACAATAATGCAGATAATAACGCCATAAATGTTTGAAGCGTTGATCGAAGCCAAGAGGCATGATGGAAGGCCAAGCCTCGTCAAACCGCTCGCGCCAAATCTGCAATGTCTTTGCATAGTCATGACCGAACACGCGCTCGGAAACCATTTGCAAATCGGCCTCATCGCCCAGTGATTTCAGAATGAGAGGAGAGGGAAGCATACCACCGGGGAAGATATATCGACGAATAAAGTCCATCTCGTTACGATAGGATTCGAAGAAACGATCCTGAATTGTGATGATCTGCAATCCCGCCGTCCCGCCGGGTTTAAGGCACTTCTTCATGCGCTCGAAAAACACCGGCCAATATTCTTCGCCAACAGCTTCGAACATCTCAATCGAGGCAATGCGGTCATATTGACCTTCCTCGTCCCGATAGTCCTGAAACTTGATATTTACTTTGTCGTTCAATCCGGCTTTGAACACTCGCTCTTTGGCAAACTCAAACTGCTCTTGAGAAATGGTCAATGCAGTAACATTGCAACCAATTTCCTTGGCTGCAAATTCTGCGAAACCACCCCAGCCGCAGCCAATTTCAAGGACTTCATCCGAAGACTGAAAACCGGTTTCTGTAGCAAGCGCGCGGTATTTCTGGGTCTGAGCCGTGGACAAATCTTCCTGACCGCTCTCGAAAACAGCCGATGAATACGTCATTGTTGGATCCAGCCATTGCCGATAAAAGGCATTCCCTAGATCATAATGGGCTGAAATGTTCTTACGTGATCCGCGTCGTGTATTACGGTTCAGCCACCCGCGAAGTTTAAGAAAAAGCTTCACCCCACGTCGGTTCTCAATCGCTTGCGAAATGAGCCCCTGATTAACGCAAAAGAGCTCCAGGAACTTTGTGACGTCCGGGCTACTCCACTCCTCATCCATATACCCTTCCGCGACGCCAATGTCGCCGCGCTTGAAGAGGCGTGTGGCAAAATTATGATCGTGGATGACCAACTCTGCAGCGGGGCCAGGTTCACTTCCAACTATCTTGTAAACTTCGCCATTCGGCACTTCGAGGACCAGTGAACCAGCCTCCAATCCAGTGGCAAAACGAACAGCTGCGCGCATGATGCGCGGCTGTGCACTGGTTACTTCTTTGACGTTGTCATGCGTCACCAGAATGGCTGGACGGTCAGGTGCGGATATGGTCATAGGGTCGTTAATTCCTGCTTCAAATTCGCACAGAAGCTTAGCACCAAGACTGCTACAATCTCAAGCTTGCCGTAATAAATGACATCAAACATCAATCGGTTCAACATTATCGCCATAGGAAACTGGTTTCGGACGCTTGGGGCGACGATGAAATTTCGCTCCCTTTTTCCACAATTTCAACGCTTCCCAATGGATGCCGCCAACGATTTTCAATGTTTGAAACGGGACCTGAATGAAAGCGCGTAAAAGCATTCCACTTGTAAGCGGAAAGCGATCGCCACTGAATGTGGCCGACAGCAACGGACCCTCATTATCGCATTCAAGAATGCGCATGGTGAGCCTTTCATCTGGCTGGTTTAACCGAAACCGATAGCGCATTTCCATTTTGATGAAGGGGGAGACATAAAATCGCTTGTCCCGTTCCTGACGAACAAGGCCATCGCGCATCTCGCCTTCTTGGATGGGAGCGACATAAGTATGGGTCTCGCCAAACGTATTGCGCACTTCATAAATAATGGCGTTCAAGGCACCCACGGCATCATAGCAATAGTAAACGGACAGGGGGTTGAAGACCCAACCCAGAATACGGGGATAACAAAGCAGCTTTATGGTGTGGGGACGCTCAGCGCCAGCCTTCAACAGCAAACTGTCAACATGAGCCCGTAGCGACGAACCATCGCGTGCGCCATGATCCTTATCGAAAAAGCTCAATAAATTGAAATGGTTATGTGAAAAAATGGGGCTCTTCACCGCTGTAGAAAGATTGTCGAGGTCCAAAAGCATAGTATAGACACTGTACTGAAACCGGTGACCCATTGGCTTCAAACGCGCATGCATGACAGTGCCTTTGTAAAGGGCACTGTCTGAAAGCGGTGAAGCATTCGCCATTATTCTGCAGCCTCAACAAAGGCATGTTGGTCATTCGCGGCAACCGGACGCCATGGAATTATGCCGCCAAGCTTTTCCGCAACACGCAATCCAGAGGACAAACCATCCTCATGAAAGCCATACCCCGTCCACGCGCCGCAGAACCACGTACGATTCACGCCTTGAATACGTTCCAGTTCCTTCTGTGCGGCCAAAGCGGAACTGTCATACTGAGGATGATCATATTGAAATACGTCAAAAACCAGATGCTCGGCAGGTTTTCTGACGGGATTAAGGCTGACGAAGAGCGGTTTTTCCAAATTGATGCCCTGCAGCTTGTTCATCCAGTAGGTCACGGAAACATCGGGATCATCAGGCTCGCCATCACTCAGATAGTTCCAGGCAGCCCAGGCCCCTTTACGACGCGGCATAAGAGAGGGGTCACGATGCAAATACACTGTATTGGGCTTGAATCGCACCCGCGACAAAATATCGGTCTCATCATCTGAGGCATCACCAAGGGTTTTCAGGGTCTGGTCACTGTGTCCGGCCATGACCACCTGATCGTAGGTCTCGGTTGCGCCCTGACTGTCTGTAATGGCCACACCATCGCTGTTACGTATGACTGACACAACTTCACAATCTAACTTGATGTTGGACTGGAGTGGGGCAAGCAGCTTTTCCACATAGTTCCTGCTGCCACCTGTGACTGTGCGCCAATTTGGCCGCTCAAAGTGCAAAAGGCGATGATTGTTGAAAAAATTTGCAAAACTCTCGACTGGAAAGGCCAGCATTTCCGCGGCCGGAGTAGACCAGATCGCAGACCCCATAGGCACAAGATATTCATTGCGAAATCTTTGTGAGAATTTCCGTTTGTCCAGATAGGACCCCAGAGACAGACCGGACAATTTGTTTGTCGCCAGATCATCAAGACATTGCCGATTGAAGCGAAAGATTTCCTTCAGCATCCACAAAAAACTCGGCGAAAACAGATTGCGCTTTTGGGCAAATATGCCGCGCGGAATGCTCCCGCTCCACTCAGATCCACCGCGCCTGCTGAACGAAAAGCTCATATCGCTCGCTTCAGTCTCGACACCAAGGTGATCAAACAAAGCTGTCAGGTTTGGGTAATTCAGACCGTTATAAACAATAAAACCAGTATCAACACTGATCGTCTCGCCATCATAGTCCACTTCAACAGTCGCGCTATGGCCACCTGGCCGGCTGCGTTTCTCGTAAAGTGTCACCTGATGTTTTTGATGGAGAGCCCAGGCGGCGGAATTGCCGGAAATGCCAGAGCCAATGACAGCGATTTTCATAGAGTTGTCCCAATCTTTCGGCAAGTTGCCTATGCGTCTTCTTTTGTTTTTTTAAATGCCGAGAGGGCTTTCTCACGCGCGACCGAATGATCAACAATCGGTTTTGGATACGTTTTCCCCAACTCAACCCCAGCGCGTTTCAAAACATCATCCGGCGCTTCCCACGGCGCGTTCAGATATTTGTCTGGCAGGCCCTTCAACTCAGTTACATATTTGCGGATATAGGCGCCCTCCCGATCAAACTTGGCCCCCTGTGTCATAGGATTGAATATTCGGAAATAGGGGGCAGCATCCGCGCCTGAACCTGCAATCCATTGCCAGCTTGCAGAATTGTTTGCCGGATCCGCATCCACAAGCGTATCCCAAAACCATTCCTCACCATGCCGCCAATCCAGAAGCAGGTGCTTCACCAGGAAAGAGCCCACAATCATGCGTACACGATTATGCATCCAGCCGGTCTGCCACAATTGTCGCATGCCAGCATCCACCATGGGATACCCGGTTTGGCCCTTTTGCCAACTCGGCAACAACTCTACGCGGCCGCCCCATGGAAACGCATCGAACCTTGGTTGAAAGTTCTGCTTGCGAAGGTCAGGATTGAAGTACAGCAACGTATACGAAAACTCGCGCCACAACACTTGTGACAGGAATTTCTCCTGATCTTGCGAAGGCACATCCAAATCAGGCGCAGAGGCTGCTGCCCATATCTGATAGGGACTTATTTCGCCAAAAGCCAAGTAAGGCGAAAGGCAGGACGTCCCGCCTTCCTTAGCGGGCAAATCCCGATCCTTATGGTAGTCAATTATACCACCATCATGGAGAAAAGCGTTCAGGCGATCCCTGGCTCCGTCTTCACCGACATTCCAGGAAGCCGCCAAAGGTTGCGACCAATCGGGAGAATTTGGGTGCAAATCCCAATCAGACAGCGCGTCCGAACGAATTGAGGCCTCTGATCCCCGAAGGCTCTTTGGCGCGGGGTAAGGAGACCTGTCGACCCCGAGGGACAGACAGGCGCGTTTGAACGGAGTATAAACTTTGTAATATCCGCCGGTTTTTTTCTCAACTTCCCAGGGCTCGAACAGCATATTTGCCTTGAAACTCTTCGCATCAAGGCCCTGATCTTTAAGCTGCTGTTTGACGACTTTGTCAGTCTCCATGCCCGCCTTGTTGTACCGCCGGTTCCAAAAAACGGCGCGCGCACCAGTGTGTTCAATGATTTCCCGGATTACGGACAGCGGTTCTCCTGTGCGCAAAACAAGAGTTCCACCAAGTCCATCTATGGATTTGGTGAGCGCCGTGAGGCTCTGGTTCAGCCACCATTTGGAAGCGCCGCCAATATTGCGCTTGCCAGATTCAAGTATGTAAAGACAAATTACCGGTCCGCCACGTTCCGCCGCAGCCACCAAGGCAGGATTGTCAGCAACGCGCAGATCGTTGCGAAACCAGACAATGCTGGGAGCATCCGATTTTTTAGGCTCAGTTTCCACCGATTCTACGACGGTGTTTTCAGTATTTTTCATATGAACTGCTAACCTGGTTCTCTAAACAGCTATACGCTGTAGACCAAGCAACGGATCATCACCATTTTACTGAAGTTTTGAATAACCCAATAGGACTATGACGCTGCATCAAACGCAGTGACCAGCCTTCTGGCGATCTGCCCGATTTCATCGGCGTTTCGACCAGGCTTGTAAAGCGTTCCACCAATACCAAAATTGTGAATACCCTTGGCGCGATAGTCCGCAAATGAGCTTTCACCAACGCCGCCCACGGCAGCAATTTCTGTGTCTGCGGGAAGTACTGCTTTGACGCCTGCAATTCCGGAAGCCCCGAGCATGTCAGCAGGGAAGAATTTGAGCACCTGGGCGCCTGCATCCAATGCAACAAAGGCCTCGGTTGCCGTGAACACACCCGGCATTGAGAACATGCCTAATGAACGGGTTCGGCGGATGACGTCGGCGTTTGCATTTGGCGAAATCACGAGTTGTGACCCCAACTCCGAAAGGCGTTCAACCGCTTCAACCGTCAGAACCGTACCGGCTCCCACCAGTGCTCTGCCGCGCGCGAGTTCTACCAAGCGGGCAATGCTGTCAAATGGATCAGGTGAATTGAGAGGCACTTCTATTAGGGTGATGCCCGATGCGATGAGCTCTTCCGCAACGACCTCGACTTCGTCAGGCCGGATGCCGCGCAAGATCGCAACAATACCGCGATGGTTTTTCAGTTCGTTCAGCCAATTCATGAATTCTTCCCTCGCGGTCAGGCCGCAGTGATCTTCTGTCTGTGTGCAAGATACCAAAGCCCCTTGGTGCTCGCATCCAGCCCAAACACCGATTTGGATTTGATGCCGACCAATTCGCAAGCCTTGGCATAAAGCGGCGTCAGTCCACGACCACCAATGATGAAACTGTCTTGTGTACCATCCAGCCATCCGCCGGATTTTGCTGCCTCAAACTCTGCTCCGATCATCAAACCTGACAAGCGGGCTGCGCTATCGTCTTTCTGCGCACCGTTGAGAACATCCTGGGTCCTGATCTGAAACAAACCGGCCATCAACGGAACCCGGCCACTGGTCACATCCAAAAAGCCTTCCAGAAAAGCTGGGTGATCTGCCGGAATGTCTGCCTCATGAGCAGAAACGGAGTGACGCAAAATCGAAGTGGTCGCCAATAGTGAGTAAAGTTCTCCGGTCAAAAATGTTTGAAACCGCAGCACCATACCGTCTTGAATTTCCACCCATTTGCAATGCGTGCCGGGCAATATGACAAGACCGGAAAAAGCATCCTGTTTGGCCAGAAGGCCGGCAATTTGAGTTTCCTCGCCCCGCATTATATCGCTATTGTTTCTCATATCCCGGTACAAAAGCCCGGGCACAATACGCACTGAGCGCCCGGAAGCAGTTGTGACTCTGGTAATCTGGCATCCAAGGTCCGCCAGTTTCGCCGGGCAGGAGAGGTATGGAGCTTCACGCCAGCCTTGCCTTGAACCGGCCATGCCGCAAATCCAGACAGGCAGATCGGGCCATCCATCGACCAATCGTTCGAACACAGCTTCAAATTCAGAAGATTGCAGGCCACCAGCACCTTCAGGCGCACGTCTGGTATCAAGTTCCTGACCATCTGCGGCCAGAAGTGAAGCCCGGCAATTGGTTGTCCCCCAATCGATTGCAATCATGTCTGCTCGTGTTGTGTCTGGCTCGCTCACGTTATCTCCGACTTGTTAATGGTAAGATAGAGCCCGGTCTGTGCGTAAAGAACAGGAAGCTGCAAGCCTACCTGCGTCAACACAGCCCCTGACACAACCAGATGGCCACTTGCCAACTGATTGTTGAACCCACGATTTGCCCGGTCCAGAAGATCATCAGGATCATCCATGACAACATGATATTGAACATCCGGATTAAGGCCGGGTATGCGAACCAATGCCGGAACAGTCGAACGCGGCCGGTCGATTTGCACGACACAGGCCCGCGCCTGATTTTTGTCCTTCGATACAGATGCAAAGCCGATCAATGCTGGATCAATGCTCGGCAGGCGGTAGAAGTTGCCGCCATGCCAAATGTGCCGGTCCGCCTTGTAGCGCTCAACGGCATGGCGCATGTCAGGAAACTCACGTTCAGTCGTGCTCCCTAAATCCAACTCCAGTCCAAGATGACCTACGCCGGCAACAAGCCCCCGAAATCCGGGAAGAAATCCGCGTCCTGATGTGTGGCTCCATGCCGGTCCGATATGAGCGCCCATGACTTCAGGCGGGAAGAAAAAGGAAAACCCGGACTGAATGCGCGCACGCTCGACAGGATCATTTGAATCTGAAGTCCAGAAGCGATGAGTGCGCTTTAAGATTTCCATATCAATACGGCCGCCACCGGACGCACAGCTTTCTATCTCAACATGAGGAAAGGCTGCCCGGATTCGGTCCAACAGGGCGTAAAGCGCCAAAGTCTGTTTATGAGCAGCAGCACGGCCCTCGCGGTTTCCCGGCATTACGAGATCCCGGTTCATATCCCATTTCAAATAGCCAATTGCATGATCGGTAAGAAGCTTTTCCAGACAATCATACAAGTACTGCGTGACATCATCATTTGTGAGGTCCAGCACCAATTGATTGCGGCTTAGTGGATTTGGATAATCAGCCAGGCCAAGCACCCAATCCGGATGTGTTCTGTAAAGATCAGAATCCGGATTGACCATTTCCGGTTCCACCCAAAGCCCGAATTCAAGGCCGTTTTTCGTCACATAATCTATGAGAGGGTCCAGACCATCGGGATATTTTTCCTCATCAGCAAACCAGTCGCCAAGACCAGCACGATCACTGTCCCGGTTTTTGAACCAGCCATCATCGAGAACAAATCGCTCAGCGCCAACATCAACAGCACTGTCCACAAGTTGGGTCATCTTGTCCCAACCATGATCAAAATAAAGCGCTTCCCAGGTGTTCACGGTCACAGGGCGTGGTTTTTGCGGATCGGGGAATTTCAGAATTTTGCGCCTGATTTCCTCGTGAAAAGCCTGGCTCATTGCTGACAAACCATCACTGGATGCTGTCACATAGAGCTCCGGTGTCTTAAGACTATCGCCCGGCCTCAATAACAATTCGCCAGCAAAATGCAGCGCGCCCATTTGCAATTGCATTTCCCCGCTTGGCAGCCGTTCCAGCACCATGCGGTGATTGCCGCTCCAGCCAAGGTGGGCTGCCAGACAGGGACCGCTATCTTCGCTGGTGTTTTCCCCCAGAAGGACAATTCCCGGAAATCCCTCATGTGAGGTACGTCCACGGCGGTTTTCCTTTTTCGTCAAACCAACAGGAACTGTCATCCGCTCCAGCGCAAACTCTGCACACCAACGCCCATGAAATGACAAATATTCAGTCAGCCGAGATGGAACCGGAACAACGGGCGCCGCAAACCAGTCCACCAACAGCGATCGGTCGCTAGAGTTCACCAATTCGTTCTGGAATGTCAGCACGTTCGTTTGCGGGTCCAGCGAAAAGGTGATGCATAGATCAAGGCCACGATACGGATCACGGCAATAAAATGTGATGCCCGTATCCGTCGCGTCATAGCGGGTGAAGGTGAAACGCCCCGCCCAGGCAGACGGTGCGTCTTCAGCACGGTGAGCGATCAGGCCTGGATGCCCCATAAAGCCTCGAGAAAACTCCGGCAGTAAGCTGATCGGTGCTGTCTCATCAAGCGAGGCTTGTGGTGTCGGACGAACCAGAGCTGAGACGAGGATGCCCAGATCAACATCCTCTGGAAGCTTTGCCCCAAGATGGACAATTACGGGAATTCCATCTGTCCAGTGAAACACCACGGTCGTGGTGCCACTGTCCAGACGAGCTGTCCCGGTTGTTCCGCTGATCGACACCGATGCATCCATTTAGTCAGCCTTTCGTGGCACCAAGTGTGAGACCGGCAATGAAGTGTTTCTGCATCAGAAAGAACATCGCAACCGGTGGAACTGCAGCCAAAAGAGACGCTGCCGAAATCAGATGCCATTGCTGCACGAATTCACCGTTCAGGGACCGGATACCAACCGTAATCGGCAAGCGCGCATCATCCTGAAGCATCACAGTCGCCCAGAAGAAATCGTTCCAGATGAATGTGAAGATCAGGACCGCCAAAGCGGCCACAGCGGGCTTCACCAGCGGTAGCACCAGATGCCAGAAAATCCGGAACTCACCAACGCCTTCAATGCGGGCAGATTCGATCAGTTCGCGGGGCAGGGCCTTGATGAAGTTACGCATGAACAGCGTACAGAACCCGGTCTGGAAGGCCGCGTGAAACATGACGAGACCTGGCACAGTGTTGTAGATCTCCATCTTGTTGGACAAGTCAATGACCGGCAGCATGAGAATCTGAAATGGTACGAAATTACCGGCCACGAACAGGAAGAACATCGGCAGTGCCCATTTGAACTGATAGACCGCAAGTGCGTAACCAGTGAGACAGGCGAGTGCAATGGAGACAGCAACAGTTGGCAATGTAATCACCATCGTGTTGATGAAATACTGCCAGGCATCAGTCTGAGCAAAGACCTGCGAATAGTTTTCCAGCATCGCGAAATCGCTTGGAATACCAAATACATTGCCGGTGTTGATGTCCGACAGCGGCCGGATTGACGTCATGAAGATTGCCAGAAGCGGCAACAGCCATACCAACAACGCAACAGGCAGGGCCAGTTTATATGCTAGCTGGACGCCAGCGGATGATTTTTCAACAGGAGCGGGAAACATCAGTTGCCCTCCTTCTCGTCTTGGTACATCCGCCACAGGAAGTAGCTGATGTAGATGAGCATGATAGCGAACAGAACCGTGGCGATGGCTGAGCCGTAGCCATATCGGCCAACGCCTTCGCCAACAGCTTGGTCGAACATGTAGTAAGCCAGCACATTGGTAGAGCCGAATGGCCCACCCTGAGTCATCGTGGCCACCATATCAAACGAGCGCAGCGCACCGATCACCGTCACAACCACAGCTATGAAGGTCGCAGGCTTCAACTGAGGCAAAATGATGTGCCACAGCATTTTCCAACCCTTGGCATTATCAAGACGACCTGCTTCGATCTGATCTGGCGATACATTGTTGAGACCCGTGAGATACAGGATCATGCAATAAGCGATCTGCGGCCAAAGACCGGCAGCAATGATGCCGTAAGTGGCATATTTCGGATCACCCAGAATTGAGGGTGGGTCGGTGGTGCATGTCGTGGTCAGATTTCCCATAATGTTGGTTGTCTGCTCACAGAAGAAGAAGCCCCAGACTTCACTCAACAATCCAAATTCCGGATTATAAGTCCAAGCAAAAATGAGACCGACAACAACCTGTGAAATCACGAAGGGGAAGAAGAACAGGGACTTATAAATCCGAATTCCACCAACAGTCTGGTTCAAAAACAGGGCGATGCCAAGACCTGCGGGAACTGCCAGCATATAAAGAACAAGCCAGAGAATATTATTCCAAAGAGATGTGTAGAAGTTTGGATCATCAAGCAGCAAAGCATAGTTACGAAGCCCCACCCATTCGCCGGTCCAAATGCCATTGATGTCGTAAAGGCCATCCCACTTTGTGAAGGAGTAGGAGATGGACTGAAAAATGGGAATAATCACGTAGATCAAAAAGAACGCTGTGCCGACGAACAGGAAAATCCAGGGCGCGTAAGTCAATTTGTTACGTTTGTAGAGCGATGTGTTGGTGAAGCTGATGAAGGCTGCTCCAAGTGCGATAATGAGACATGAAAATCTCGCAAAGAAACTCGGTACACGTGCATCGACACGCTTTGTAAAGCCAAGATTGTCGACCATCCAACTCACATCAAATGTGAACATGCCGATCAGCGCTACAATCAGAACAATTGCTGATAACGCGACGGTAGTGCTGGCGGTCTGGTATCTGTTTGCACGCAGGCTAGCGGTGCTCGCCATCGTATCTTCCTCCCCAGGAGCAGTCTCAAATCAAAAGTTCAAAAGCATTGAGAAACTGGTTTTCAATTCCGCATTCGCACCTGCGCGCGACTGGGCATTTTATAAAAAACGCCAGTTGCGAAATCGCAACCGGCGTCTTGGTCTGTCGTCTTAGTAAACTTCTGCTTGGACTTTATCGAGATTTTCCAAAATCTCATCCAATGACTCTGGCTGCAGCATGAATTTCTGGAAGCCTTCCATGCCAGCTTTCGCCATGGCTGCGGGTGCATCACGGTCAAAGAACTGAGCAAGACCTGCCGCAGTGGACACAGTCGCAAAACCTTCAACGATGAATTTGTCGTCTTCGTTGATTGCAGCTGCGGAGTTAGGTGGCAGCTGGCCAATGGTTTTGTTCCACTGTGACTGAGTGTCAGCCTGTGCAACGAAAGACAGGAAGAGACGTGCGTCTTCCTTGTTCTTCGCTTTGGCAGGGATGAAGAGCGCATCAGCAGGTGCTTCTTCAGCGCGGGCCAGACCAGGTGTGATTTCCGGGAACTGGAAGAAATCGATCTGATCTTCGGTCAAATCGGCATTTTTGAAGCCGTCTACTGCGAAATTGCCCATGACATACATGGCCGCATCACCATTAGCGAATGGTGCAATGGCTTCCTGCCAGGACATAGTGGCGTGGTTCTTCACAAAGGAACAACGTTCCAGCATGACTGCCCAGTTGGCGAAGGTCGCACGGATACGATCGTCGGTGTATTTGATTTCACCGGCGGTCAATCCGTTATGAACATCATAGCCATTGGTACGAAGGTTGAGATAATCGAACACGCCAGCAGCTGTCCAAAGGAACTTGGTGCCGATGGCGAACGGTGTCACGCCGTTTTCTTTCATGACATCGCAGGCACTGAGCAATTCGTCCCAGGTCTTCGGCTCAGCAAGGCTCAACTTGTCAAAAATGTCTTTCCGGTAATACACGCCCCACTGGTAATAGGAGTAAGGCACGCCCCACTGCTTACCATCACGAGTCATGGTTGGCTTGATCGCTTCAAAGTTGGAAGACAGATTTTCATCAGATGCCCACAGATCAGAAATGTCTGTGAAAAGACCGGCATCAACAAATGGTGCCATGCGGTTTCCAGGGTACCAGGATGTCACATCAGGTGCATCATTGGTCAGGAAGTTACGGATAGCAGTTTTGTGTGCTTCGCGGTCCGTGTTGTTAACGATGACATTGATGTCTGGATAAGCGGCCTTAAAAGCCTCAACAGCATCGTCAAAGCCCTTTTTGGGGCCAGGGTTCAAATCATCAAAATTTATGACGAGGTCGCGCGCAGTGGCGACAGATGTAAGAAGCGCAAGTGCGCCAGCTAAACTTGCAAGCTTAGCAATGGATTTCAACATGAAATTCCTCCCAAGAGTTTCATTTTCCGCCAACGTGGCGGGATGGTGTGTGAAGTTGAACTTCGATTCCTCGAAGCTTTCCCTTCAAAATAGAATACGAGCGGATGCCAGTATCCGATTATTTATTCGTTCGCTTTCCCCTCGATAGCCAGTGTTTGCCCCAAAAAACGGGAGCTGTGCACTTCAAAAATACGCACCAGAGGAAGTCAAACTGTGTTCAGTCTAAGTTCTGTTATATGGAACAGTGTTTGACTATTTAGAATTAATTCGCTATTCCTGCCTTTCTGTCAAGCTTAAAACCAATCACAATATTCAGCTTGCACAGTGTTGGAGTGGCGCGTTCTCTGGTGTTGGAGTGATGTGCACACAGCTTCAGCAGCAGATAGAATCGTCGCGGCGATTTTTGAATTCTCGTTGGGAGGCGGGGCGTCTATGGCTGGCATAAATGCCGCTCAAAGCACGGAAGTGAAACTTGACGTTGATGACAGCGTCGAGACCACTGCGACCAAACGCTCTCCTAAAGTCCCTTCCGGGAGCAGGGCAGGTGCCGGGACAGGTACATTGGGTAAAGCACTTGATGTCGTGACAGCAATTGCAAATTCCAAAGATCCGTTACGCTTTACAGACTTGTTGAATCAGATCGATCAACCGCGCGGAACTCTTCACAGAAACATATCGAATTTACTGGAAGAGGGGCTCATTGCAATGAGCCCAGAAACGCATGTGTACTCTCTGGGACCGCGACTGTTACAACTGGCTTCTCAAGCGTGGAGCGACAATGAGTTTCGGGGCATAGCGCAACCGCATATCCGCGCATTGAACGAATTGGCAGGTGAAACCGTTCACCTCGCAATTCTGCAGGGTGATCAAGTTGTTTATCTCGACAAGTTTGAAGCACATCAAACCCTTCGAATGCATTCGCAAATCGGGCGTTCAGCGCCAGTTTATTGTACCGGCGTTGGCAAAGCCATTTTGTCTGGCCTTTCAGATGAAAACTTCGAAACGCTCGCCAACTCTCTGATTTTCAAGTCGTTTACCGAAAATACGATCACCAGTGTGGAAGATCTTCGTCAAGACCGTGCTGCATCTATCGCGCGTGGCTATGCAATTGACGCAGAGGAACACGAAGCGGGAATTCGCTGTGCAGCGGCTCCAATAAAAGATCAAGCAGGTTCACTCTTGGGTGGCGTATCTATCACTGCACCAGCCTACCGCGTCAGCGATGAAGTTTATGCACAATGGACCCAATGGGTTCAAAAAACTGCAGCCGATATCGGATCGGACGCAAACATTAAAATGGGACCCCGTAGATAGGGGCAACTGGGAGGAAAACTATGGCTGGACTTGAATTACGAGGCATCGAAAAGTCTTTTGGTGAGGTTAAAGTTATTCATGGTGTCGACCTGGATATCGAAGATGGCGAGTTTGTTGTTTTTGTAGGACCGTCCGGTTGTGGCAAGTCTACGCTTCTTCGCCTGGTTTCGGGCCTTGAGGATACCTCTGGCGGTGTTCTTAAAATCGGTGACCGCGATGTAACGCGAATGGACCCGGCTGATCGCGGCGTTGCAATGGTGTTCCAGTCATACGCCCTCTACCCACACATGACTGTGGAAGAGAATATGGGTTTTGGCCTGAAGATGACGGGGCACAGCAAGCAGGAAGTTGACGAACGTGTTGCCAAGGCAGCAGCCATCCTTAAGCTGGACCACATGCTAGACCGTAAACCTAAAGCGATGTCTGGCGGGCAACGCCAACGTGTCGCCATTGGTCGTGCAATTGTTCGTGAGCCGGAAGTCTTTCTGTTTGATGAGCCGCTTTCAAACCTTGACGCTGAACTGCGTGTTGAAATGCGTTTGGAAATTGCGAAGCTTCATCAGGATCTTGGCAACACCATGATTTACGTGACGCATGATCAAACGGAAGCGATGACGCTTGCGGACAAGATTGTTGTGCTGCGGGCCGGAGTGATCGAACAGGTTGGCTCGCCAATCCACCTTTACACGGATCCTGACAATTTGTTTGTGGCCGGCTTTATTGGCTCGCCTCGCATGAATTTCTTTGAAGTACAGGTCGATTCTGTATCCGGCAAAGATGTTGTGGTGACGGGCGGTCCATTCGGAACACAAAAACTCACGATTCAAGCCCGCGATAATGTGCCAAAGGCTGGTGATACGGTTAGCTTTGGCGTGCGTCCCGAGCATTTTGTGCCCCTTGATCAATCCGGTGGCTATATCGAAGGTAAAGTCAGTGTTGTCGAACAACTGGGTGGCTCGTCCTTCCTTTACGTCGATATTGGCGGCAGTGCACCACTGACGGTTGAGCAGAAGGGCATTACGGATGAGCGGGCAGGTAATGTATCCAAAATGGGCGTTGATCCATCTACTTGTATGCTGTTCGACAAGAATGAGCGCCGAATCTGATTCTAGTGCTGTGCATTTGCAGGTCTGTGCCGCTTGACTGATGAGTTCTTAGTTTTTGGAGTAGGCGAATGTCAGATCGCGCCGCTGAAATCACGACCAGACGCCCGCAATTGGGCGTCTGTTACTATCCTGAACACTGGCCCGAGAGCGAGTGGGTGGATCACGCACGGCAAATGGTCGAAATCGGCCTATCCTATGTCCGAATAGGTGAGTTTGCCTGGTCCAGACTGGAACCAAATCCCGGACAATATGAGTTTGACTGGCTGGCCCGCGCAATTGATGTTCTGGGACAGGCCGGATTGAAAGTCGTGTTGGGAACACCGACGGCGACGCCGCCCAAATGGCTGGTTGATAGCATGCCGGATATGATTGCGATCGACCCGGACGGTCACAAGCGAGGCTTCGGCTCCCGACGTCATTACGATTTCAGTCACCGCGGATATCGTATTGAATGTGCCCGCATAGTAACAAAACTGGCGGAAACCTTCGGCAAGCATCCTGCCGTTACTGTCTGGCAGACGGATAATGAATATGGCTGCCATGATACAACCTATTCCTATTCAAAAGCTGCACTGGCTGGCTTCAGAAGCTGGCTAGAAGGCAAATACGGCACCATAGGCAATTTGAACAAGGCTTGGGGCAATGTGTTCTGGTCGATGGAATATCGCGACTTTTCAGAAATCGACTTGCCCAACCTCACGGTCACTGAAGCCAATCCATCGCATCACCTTGCGTTTCGTCGATACTCTTCAGATCAGGTTGTTACCTTTAACCGGGAGCAGGTCGAGATCTTGCGCAAGCTCAGCCCCGGTCGCGACATAGTCCACAATTTCATGGGCATGTTTACAGAATTTGACCATTTTGACGTCGCTGAAGATTTGGATATTTCATCATGGGATTCCTATCCGCTAGGCTTTCTGGAACGTCGCACAGATGTCAGTGATGCTTACAAGACAACTTACCTGAATCAGGGCGATCCTGATTTCACGGCTTTTCATCATGATCTTTATCGCGGGACCGGCAAAGGACGCTGGTGGGTCATGGAGCAACAGCCAGGCCCGGTAAACTGGGCGGACTGGAATCCTGCACCGCTGCCAGGCATGGTCCGGCTGTGGACGTGGGAAGCCATTGCTCACGGCGCAGAGGTGGTTTCGTATTTTCGCTGGCGTCAGGCACCTTTTGCGCAGGAGCAGATGCATGCAGGGTTATACAAACCTGATGGCACGGCAGATATCGCCGCGCATGAAGCCGCGCAAGTTGCAAGCGAACTCGAACAGCTGGACCTGACGGTCGATACGTCACGAGCAGACGTTGCACTGATTCTGGACTATCCGAGCATCTGGATGACGCAAATCCAGCCCCAGGGTAAAGATTACGATCCCATTGCACTTCATTTCGCTTTTTACGGCGCTGCCCGAAAACTGGGGCTGTCAGTGGACATAGTTGCCTCCGGCGCAGACCTTTCCGGCTATAAGCTGGTTATGGTGCCCAACCTACTTCAGGTAACGGACAATGCAGTAACAGCCTTTGAAGCTACAAAGGCTCAAATTGTATTTGGTCCAAGAACTGGTTCAAAAACACACGATCTAACAATCCCCGAAAACCTGGCCCCGGGTCCGCTAGCGCAACTGCTTCAGTTCAGGGTCGATTGTGTTGAAAGTCTGCGTCCAGGAATTGTTCATCAGGCTGGCGGCGGCTCAATTTCCAAATGGCGCGAGCATCTCACATTGCTGGTCGCACCGGATGATTGCTACAAAATGCCTGATGGTCACCCAGCATATGTCCAATTTGGCAGGATTTCCTATTTGGCGGGTTGGCCAGATGAAAACCTGTTGCAGGATGTTTTGATCAAAACCGCTGAGCGTGCAGGCATACAAGTTCAACCCATGCCGGATGGCGTTAGGGTTCGCACGATGGGTCAGCACAAGATCTACACGAATTACGGCAGAACACCTGTAAATATCGAGAAGATCATCGGTTCCGAATCCATTGTGCAGGGCGAGGGAGGCGAGATCCAGCCTGCCGGCGTCGCCATAACCCGCAAATCCTGAAAGAAAAACCCGCCGAGCGAAACGCTACGGCGGGTTTGAAATGGCTCCCCGAGTCGGACTCGAACCAACGACAAGGTGATTAACAGTCACCTGCTCTACCAACTGAGCTATCGGGGATCAGTGGTGAGCGTCTATACAAAAGGAATGGGGCGTTGCCAAGACCCCATTGCCCGTAAAACACGTTTTCTGCCCTCTTTGTTTGATTTGGCCTTAACGTGCGCCTGATTGTTCCTTATCTGCGGGCAGGTCGCAACCCAACAAAGATGGTCCAAAGTGCCTTCGATAAAATTCGCCGGAAAATCATTCAATCTTCCACAATCTCAATTGGCACGCGTCTGCCTGGGCGTTGGGTTTATGATGTTCGGCGTCGTCGGATTTTTACCAATCGTGGGCTTCTGGATGATTCCAGTTGGAATGATCATTCTATCCTACGATGTCCCGTTCATAAGGCGCAGAACAAGACGGATTGCCGTTTGGTGGGGCCGGATGCTCCAGAACAGGCAACAGAAAAGAAAGTAGGCGCAATCACAACTGCGCTTGCAATACCGCGCTCGAAAAGCTTATGTGACCCTGTGTTGGTTTTGGTTCATCGTGGATGCGATGCACCGAATGAAAAGGGAACACGGATGCAGATGACCCAATCCGGGGTCTGCAAACCGGGACTGCCCCCGCAACTGTGAGCGGTGAGCCACTGTTTCAAATGCCACTGGACATGTCCGGGAAGGCGAAACAAAGGGCTGTGAACCGTGAGTCAGGAGACCTGCCAGCACATTGGAATCAAACTGCCGTCGGGTCGGACGGATAGGAGATAATAATGCCTTACTGTGCTTTGAGCGGCAGAGATTCTGCCGCAACCGTTCATCTTCCCCAATTGAACACCTGTCCGGAAACGGGACTATCGGCTGACGAATTGCGTCGCTGACGGCCATTTAAGGACAAACCATGTTTTCCAATTTTTTGCTCAGCACCAGGCTGCCGGCATGAGTGTCTTGTTCCAACCAGAACAGAACTCAGCACTCATCCTGGGTGGCGCGCGGTCCGGTAAGAGCGCGTATGCCGAGAAGATGGTGCTGGCCTGTGGAAACACGCCTCATTATGTGGCGACGTCCCAAATTTTCGACGACGAAATGAAGCAGCGCGTGCAACAGCATCAGCACCGCCGTGGGACGCAATGGAGTGTCACGGAAGAACCTCTGAACCTGTGTGAAGCAATAGACGCGGTACCAACCAGCAGTTCTGCCATTCTGGTCGATTGCCTGACCCTGTGGCTCTCAAACCTCATGCATCATGACCGCAATGTGGACGTTGAAACCAGTCAATTGCTTGAACTCATACCCGGCCTTGGCCAACCCATTGTATTTGTATCCAATGAAGTCGGCATGGGCATCGTGCCTGAAAATGCATTGGCTCGCGCCTTTCGCGACCATCAGGGTCGTTTGAATCAGTCGCTGGCCGCAATCGTTGACCGTGTGGATTTCATCGCCGCCGGGCTTCCTCTTAATCTGAAACCTCAAAGGACAATTCAATGAGCATGGCGACAAAAATACCTGCAACAATTATTACCGGATTTCTGGGTGCCGGAAAAACCACGCTCATTCGTCATCTGTTGCAAAACGCCGGGGGACGCCGCATCGCGCTCATCATCAATGAATTTGGTGATATGGGATTTGATGCGGATCTTCTGAAAGGCTGCAATTCAGATGCCTGTAGCGCAGACGACATTGTGGAACTGACCAATGGCTGTATCTGCTGCACCGTCGCTGATGATTTCCTGCCGACAATGGAAACACTTCTGTCCCGCAGTGAGCAACCCGATCACATCATCATCGAAACATCTGGTCTGGCACTTCCGCAACCATTGGTCCGCGCTTTTTCCTGGCCGAGCGTGAAATCAAAAGTCACGGTTGATGGCGTAATCACAGTTGTGGATGCAGCGGCATTGTCTGAAGGCAAAATGGTGCATGATGAGGCAGCGCTTCAGGAACAGCGGACCGCTGATGAAGCACTGGACCACGAAAGCCCGATTGAAGAGCTGTTTGAAGATCAGTTGAAATGCGCAGATCTCGTCATTCTGTCAAAAGCGGATCTGGTGAGTGTTGAAGGCTTGGCAAAAGCCCGCGAAATTGCATCCCATGACACGCGCGATGCTGTTCAGTTTCTGGAAGCTTCAAACGGCGTCGTTTCTCCCTCGGCAGTGCTGGGACTGACCGCACAGGCCGAAGAAGATATGGAGAACCGCAAGAGTCACCATGACGATCATGACCACGAACATGATCATGATGATTTTGAGACATTTGTTTTCGAGGCCAGCAGCCATGAGAGCGTAGATACCGCAAGGGCTGCCGTTCTGGCTGCAATGAACAGCCATGGCGTTCTGCGCATAAAGGGCGCTATTTCCATACATGGGAAAACCGCGCCTTTGGCAGTGCAAGCTGTCGGACCGCGCGTTGAAACGTGGTTTGCCACACCAAGCGGCGGAACGCCAAAACTTGTGGTAATCGGTGAAAAGGGACTCGATCAGGCTGCAATTCGCGGCACATTATCGGATGTAATTGCCGCCAAAAAGGCCAGCTAACCAGTGCATGTCCTTCAGGCCCAGACACGACGCATAGATGATGGAGAGGAAGCTGTTGACCTCGGTCAGTCACCCGGCGACATTGTCGTTCTGACAGCAGCTGACACCGAAATTTCTGGCTTCTCCTACGCAGCGCAATTGTTGGAATCCGGCTTCCCAAGCCTGCGCGTTGCAAGTCTGCTTGCATTGTCCCACCCATATTCCGTGGACCTGTATCTGGAAAAGACGCTTTCTCAGGCAAAGCTAGTTGTTGTGCGTTTGTTGGGAGGCCGTAACTACTGGCCCTACGGGCTGGAGCGTCTGGCAGAATTGGCGCGGGCCAATAATACGAAGATCATAGTCGTTCCGGGAGATGCAAATTGGGATGTCGATCTTGAGACCGCCACAACACTCGATCTGAACCACGCAAGAACCTTCTGGCGATATTGCGTTGAAGGCGGCGTTGAAAACCTGAAAAATGCCCTCCGGTGCCTGGCTTCACAGATTGGCTACGAAACCAGCTTTGAGCCACCAAAACCGCTGCCAAAGGCGGGGCTGTATTGGCCCGGAGCGGTACAGCCCGATATTGACCTTGTGAAAGACGGGCAGCACAAAAACGGCCTGGCAGCCATTGTGTTCTATCGTTCAACGGTACAGGCGAATGCAACCGCGCCCATCGATGGATTGATAAAAGCTCTTAATCGGGAAGGCATGAATGTTCTTCCGATTTATGTATCCAGCTTGAAGGATCCAGAATCGATTGCGGTTCTGGACAGCGTTTTCAAGCAAGCCCCACCAACCATTATCTTAAACGGCACAGCATTTTCTGTATCCAAACCCGGTGGTCCACACAAAGCCACACCACTGGATCAGACTGGATGCATGGTGCTGCAATTTGTCATGTCCGGCACATCGCAAGAAGGATGGCAAGAGAGCGAGCGCGGCCTGTCAGCTAAAGACCTGACCATGCATGTTGTTCTTCCTGAGATTGATGGCCGTGTCCTGACCCAAATTGTTTCCTTTAAGGAAGAGGGGGCCTTTGATCCCAAAACGCAATGCAGCCCTACCCAATTCGTCCCCATCAAGGACCGGATCGCACGCCTCGCTGTACAGACAGCCAGTTGGGGGCAGTTGCAGAACATTTCGGCAGCCGACAAGCGCGTGGCTATTATCCTCTCGAACTATCCGAACAAGGATGGGCGCATGGCCAATGGCGTTGGGCTCGACACGCCGGCCAGCACGATTGCCCTACTGCAGGCATTGAAACTTGACGGCTACACCATTGAGACGGCGCCGGCAAACGGCAAAGCCCTGATGGACCGCTTTATGGCGGGTCCGACAAACGCTTTCGATCTGACACGTCTGAAGCAGGCTGATTTCAGCCTGCCAATTGAGAAATATCTACAATATTACAGCAGCTTATCTCCGTTTTTGCGAGATCAAATTGAAACGCAGTGGGGTGCCCCAAAAGACGATCCCACCTGCATCGATGGTCTGTTTCGTCTGGCAATTCACAAATTCGGGAATGTCGTAATCGGTGTGCAGCCAGCGCGGGGATACAACATCGATCCCAAAGACACCTATCATGATCCGGCGCTTGTGCCACCGCACAATTATCTCGCATTTTATGCTTGGCTGCGTCTGGAATTTGGGGTTGATGCGCTTGTCCATATGGGCAAACATGGCAATACGGAATGGTTGCCCGGCAAGGCATTGGCTCTGTCGGCCAATTGCTGGCCTGACGCAATCATGCAAGGCCTCCCGGTTATATATCCCTTTATCGTCAATGATCCCGGTGAGGGCGCGCAGGCTAAGCGCCGTATGAGTTCGGTGATCATAGATCATCTGATGCCAGCCATGACCCGAGCAGAGACTTATGGTCCCTTGTCGGAAATCGAAGCGCTGATCGATGAATATTTCCTGGCATCCGGTGTGGACCAAAAAAGAGTAAGACTCCTTGAGGATCAGATTTTTGAGGCCATTGACCGCCACTCACTGGGAACGGAGTTGGGCCTGAAGCCAGGTTTTGACAAGCAGGACGCTCTACAGCGCCTTGATGGATACATTTGTGAGCTGAAAGAGCTTCAGATACGAGATGGGTTGCATATTCTTGGGCGCTCACCGCAAGACGAACAACGGGATGACACACTAACGGCCCTGGCAAGAGTGCCGGGACCGACCGGCATGTCGCTGCACCGCGCGATTGCCGCTGATTTAAACCTGTCCAATTTTGATCCATTGGCATGCGACATGTCCGAACAATGGACAGGCCCGAAACCACAAATGCTTGCAGGCGTTTCCAACGATGCGTGGCGCACAAATGCAGATACCGTTGAGCGCCTTGAAATTCTGGCAAAAGCATTGGTGAATGGCGCAACGCAATGCCAATCGGATTGGACACGAACACTAGATGTCCTGCAGAACCTTGAGACTGAGATTGCCGTCAATCTGGACGAAAGCGGTTCCAAGGAAATAAATGCCTGCTTGTCAGCGTTGAACGGCAGTTTTGTCGATCCGGGACCTTCCGGGGCACCAACGCGCGGACGTCTGGATTGCCTGCCAACGGGCCGAAATTTCTACTCAGTCGATGTCCGATCAGTTCCCACCAAAGCGGCGTGGAAGCTGGGTCTCCAATCTGCGGATCTGGTTGCCGAGCGGTACTTTCAGGAACAGGGTGAATGGCCACAAGCTATTGCGCTAACGGCGTGGGGCACTTCAAACATGCGCACGGGCGGTGATGATATCGCGCAGGCCATGGCTCTAATAGGTGCAGAGCCGGTTTGGGAGGATTTGTCCGGCCGTGTGACCGGTTTTAAAATCATCCCACTGGCTGAGCTGAAACGCCCCCGCATTGACGTCACGCTTCGCATATCAGGCTTCTTTCGCGATGCGTTTCCGTTACAGATTGACCTGTTTGATAGCGCAGTGCGCGGCGTCGCAGCGTTGGATGAGCCACTTGATGCCAACCCGATTGCGGCACGGTTCAAGTCGGAGACCAAAGCACTGATCGCGAAAGGTCTTTCAGATCAGGATGCAGAAAAGCGCGCCGGATATCGGATCTTTGGCTCCATGCCCGGTGCTTATGGTGCAGGTCTACAGGCCCTGATTGACGAGAACCTGTGGGAAGACCGCGCAGATTTTTCCGAGAGCTTTCTCACCTGGGGTGGTTTCGCCTATGGATCGGGTGCGGAGGGTGAGGGCGCGCGTCAACTGCTGGAGACGCGGTTGGAACAAACCCAACTGGTGCTGCAAAATCAGGACAACAGAGAACATGATATTCTGGACAGTGATGACTATTATCAGTTTCAGGGCGGATTGACTGCCGCAGTTGCAACCTTGTCGGGCAACGAGCCTGCCGTTTATCATGGTGACCATTCTCGCCCGGAGACACCAAAAATCAGATCTCTGGAAGAAGAGTTGTCGCGCGTCGTTCGTGGCAGAGCTGCTAACCCGAAATGGATCGCCGGTGTCATGCGTCATGGCTACAAAGGCGCTTTTGAAATGGCGGCAACGCTGGATTATTTGTTTGCTTACGCAGCCACAACACGGGCTGTCAAAAGCCATCAATTTGATCTGCTCTATGACGCCTATTTCGACGATGACACCGTTCGGGAGTTTATTGAACAGCATAATCCGGCTGCCTTGGCAGAGATGGCGGACCGTTTTCTGCAGGCCATAGATAAGGAATTATGGCAACCCAGACGCAACAGCATCTTTGCCAAGTTGAAAAACCTCAAAGGGGAGACCACCGCATGACCAAAAAAGACGAGATGACAGAAGAAGAACTGAATGCCCGTCATGCGGAGAAAATGAAGAAGAAAAAGGCCGCTCGGGATAAAATCATCGCGACCAAGACAATCGAAAAGGGCCTCGTCATCGTCCATACAGGTAAGGGCAAAGGCAAATCAACGGCCGCCTTCGGCCTGGTTTTCCGGTCTCTTGGACATGGCCACAAAATCGGAATCGTCCAATTTGTCAAAGGCAAATGGGAAACTGGCGAGCGCACGGTATTGGAGCGCTTCCCGGAATTGGTTTCGCACCACACAATGGGCGAAGGGTTTACCTGGGAGACGCAAGACCGCCAGCGCGATATCGCCGCCGCCCGTCAAGCGTGGGAGAAAGCAAAAGAGCTGATCATGGATGACGAGCACAAGCTGGTTCTGTTGGATGAACTGAACATCGTGCTGCGTTATGATTATATCGATGTCGAAGAGGTCGTCGAATTTCTAAAGCAGAAACCCTATGACAAGCACGTTGTCATCACTGGACGCAATGCCAAGGAACCACTGATTGAGTTCGCCGATCTGGTCACGGAAATGACCATGATCAAACACCCGTTCAGATCCGGCGTGAAAGCTCAAATCGGTATCGAGTTCTAGAATATATGGCGCGCAAACCCGCACTTATGTTGCAGGGAACCGGGTCCAATGTGGGGAAATCCGTGTTGGTGGCGGGGCTAGCGCGCGCCTTGAAGCATCGGGGGATAAGAGTTGCGCCCTTCAAGCCCCAGAACATGTCTAACAATGCGGGCGTGGCCAATGGCGGCGAGATTGGTCGGGCACAAATGCTGCAGGCACGTGCAGCCGGTCTGGCCCCGAACATCCATATGAATCCGGTCCTGTTGAAACCAGAAAGCGAGTTGGGCGCGCAGATTATTGTTCAGGGACGGTTTGTCGGCACAATGCGCGCCAAAGACTACGGCAAACATAAGACCACCCTCATGCCCAAAGTCATGGAAAGCTTTGAAGCCCTTGAAAGTCAATATGATTTAGTCCTGGTGGAAGGGGCTGGAAGTCCGGCAGAGATCAATTTGCGGGCCGGCGATATCGCCAATATGGGATTTGCTGAAGCTGCGGATGTACCGGTTGTTCTGATTGGCGACATCGATCGCGGTGGTGTGATTGCCAGCCTGGTTGGTACCTATGCCGTTTTGCCTGCGGCAGAGCAGAACCGGATAAAGGGCTTTCTCGTCAACAAATTTCGCGGGGATGTATCGCTGTTTGCAGATGGCATGACAGAGATTGCCACACGGACAAATTGGGCACCTTTGGGCGTTTTGCCGTTTTTCCAGAAGGCCCAATTGTTACCGGCTGAAGATATCCTGGATCTGCGAAGCGATACGAAACGCAATCTAAACTTTACAATTGCCATTCCAAAGCTTCCGCGTATCGCAAATTTTGATGATCTCGATCCACTTGCGGCAGAACCGAATGTCTCTGTGAAGATCATCGAGTTGGGTCAGCCACTGCCTCAAAGTGCAGATTTGATTCTGCTACCGGGCTCCAAATCCACAATCGCCGATTTGGCAGTCTTGAAATCCGAAGGATGGGATTTGGACATAGCTGCGCATCTGCGTCATGGAAAACCGGTTATGGGGCTATGTGGCGGCTATCAAATGCTGGGCAAGCGCATTTCCGATCCTCACGGCGTTGAAGGGTCAGGACAATCTGTCGACGGTCTGGGGTATCTGGATGTGGAGACGGTTCTGGACCCTTTAAAAACAACCAGACCAGCCAAGGGCATTCACAGTGAAAGCGGACTAACCGTCGAAGGCTACGAAATTCACCTCGGGAAAACGACAGGCACAGACTGCCAACGCCCATTTGTTGAAATTGATGGCCAGGCCGATGGCGCTCAAAGCGAAGACGGCCTTGTTACAGGAACCTACATGCACGGAATTTTCTCATCAGACGAATTCCGCAGATACTTTCTTGAAAATCTGGGCATCACGGCATCAGGCAATAGCTACAATCAGTCCATTGATCAGGTGTTGGATGATCTGGCCGAGCATCTGGAAGCGAATCTCGATATTAACCAGATGTTGGAAATTGCCTACGCCAAAGAAGCATAAAGGCCGAGATAGATCAGCCAGTGCAAAACCAGAGCAGCAATCATCAACCGTAACGCGCGTCGCACATCGTGTTTATCACTGTCATTCCGGCCTGATGCATTGAAGAAGGGTGCGTCGACCGTCTCATTGCCATATTGTCTGGGTCCAGCCAGTGAAATACCAAGTGCATAGGCTGTCGCGGCTTCCGGCCATCCCGCATTGGGGGATTTGTGCCAACCTGCCTCACGAGCAGCTCCGATAATTGACCTGAGCGGTGACCCACTAACAATCGGGGCACACAGAGACAGCAATAGTGCTGTCAGGCGCGCAGGAATTAGATTGAGAAGATCATCCAGCCGCGCAGTTGCCCATCCAAAAGCGCCATAGGTTTCATTGCGGTGCCCAATCATAGAATCAGCTGTATTCACGGTTTTGTAGATCAGCAATCCTGGGAAACCGGCAATAGCAAACCAGAAAGCTGGCGCTATCACACCATCGGAGAGATTTTCCGCCGTGGATTCCACAGCCGCACGTGAAATCGCGTCTCGATCAAGATCATCCGGATTGCGGCCAACGATCATGGCAATCGCGCGTCGTGGTATCTGAATGTCGGAATCACCAAGAGCCACGACAACGCGCGCAACATGCACATAGAGGCTCTTCTGGGCCAGCAGAATGGCCGCAAGGACAATCATGGCAATTGACCCGCCTAATGATTGTGCCGACACCCAGCGCATGCCCAATCCCGCTATTCCGGCAAGCCCCGCCAGAACCAAAATGGCAAATGTTCCAGACAGGTAATTGACTGCGCCATTTCCCCTGAAATTCAATAGTTTGTCAGCACCCGATATGAGTGCCCCAATCCAGGAAACAGGGTGGGGCAGACGCCGCCAGATCCAATCCGGATCGCCAAAAACAGCGTCCAACAGCAAAGCCACCAAAAGACTTGCAAGCGTGCCAGACAGAAAAAGCGTGTAATCAAGCAACATCTCTCAGGACCTGCCTACCGGTTCATCGAATGCGACCAGGCACCGCGCAAGACGCACAAGGCCCGCTTCGGTTTCGGGAAGGCCAAAACGCAACCAATCAGGTTCATATGAAAAGATGCGGGTCCAAATTTTATGATCGGCCAAAAAACTGTGGAGGCCTTGAGCGTTCCGATGTCGACATGTCAGAAACAAGTTTGTTTTACCCACCAATTCAAACCGAGGAGATAACAGATCTGCCAAATTGACCATGTTTGTACCCAGCCGAGTACGCATTGAGGACTGCCACCGGGTGTCATTGAAAGCAGTCGCCCCAATTCTCAGGGCAGGGCCGCTAATGCACCATTCGCCAAAGCGGCCGGACAATTTTGACAGCAAAGCTGGATTGCCAATGACAAAACCAAGCCTCAAACCGGCGAGGCCAAAAAACTTCCCAAATGACTTCAGCACAATAACCGGCATGTCTGGCTGCATATGTGGGACAATACTCATCTCGGGAGTGCAATCCATGAAAGCCTCATCCACAAACAAAAACCGGTCAGGTGCCAGACTGCGTGCAGTTGTTAGCATTTCCTCCGGAACGACAAGTTCCCCCGTTGGATTGTTTGGATTAACAACCACAAGATGGTTCTGGGCAAGCTTGGCAGGCAACGCGCTGAGCGAAGTGGTAGATCGGCCATCAGCCGCCCAGGCGGTCCGATGGCTGGAATAGGTTGGTTCAACAATATCGACCGAACCTGGACAAAACTCTGGAAACTGGCTGATGGCCGATTCGGTTCCCGGGACAGCAATAATTCCGATCGAACCTGGGACTTGGTAGTAACGTCTTGCAGCAGACAGCAATTCATCCAGACCGAACTGGCTCGGAAGCGTTTGCCAATCAGACGCAGACAAGTTTGGAACGGAATAGGACTGCGGATTGATACCCGTGGACAAATCAAGCCAATCCCCGCGATCCGACTTGTTGCTGTATGGGGGATCACCGCCATGTTTCATGTCAGGCCTCGACTGGTCATATGCTGATGCCCAAATCTGGCGCGAAAACGGCTTTGTTGGAAATTGGAGGCCTCGCCCGGAATCGAACCGGGGTTCACGGATTTGCAATCCGCTGCGTAACCACTCCGCCACGAGGCCTTCATCTGGTCGGTGTCGCTTTAGCAAACGGGATTCATTCGGACAACACTAAAACGTGAATAGACGCAAAAATCCTTGGATGACTCCGAGCAATGTTAATCATCTCTGAACTCAGCCATCCATTAGCCGACATAAAAACGCCACATCGAAATATGTAATCAATTGTCTCTGGACCGCATTCCAGTCTTGCGTGTGTCATCCAGCAACGGTAAGGACTTAAGAAAGGAATAACAACCTTGTGGCGTCCAGACGAAAGTAGTTGAACGATGGTGGATTTTGCGGATTTAAGAAAGAACATGGTGGAGCACCAGCTTCGCACCAATGATGTAACATCACATGAGATTCTTGACCGTTTTGAAGATTTGCCACGAGAGACATTTGTCCCCGCTGACAAAAAAGCATTTGCTTATACCGACAGCGACATACGGGTCTGGAACAATGGGGCAGGTGACGAACGTTTCCTGATGGAGGCCTATCCGTTTGCACGTCTTGTGCAAGCTGCCCAGATACGCCCCACCGATCTGGTTTTGGATATCGGCTGCGGAACGGGGTATTCCACTTCTATTCTTGCCGGTTTTTGCGAATCGGTCGTGGCCATTGAAAGCGCTGCCGAACTGGTTGAAACCGCGACTGGTAATCTGCTTGATCTCAAAATCGACAATGCTGTCGTTCTACAGAGCAATCTGCAGGACGGATACGCAAAAGAAGGCCCTTACGATCTGATTGTGATCAACGGCGCAGTCGATGAGGTGCCAGCGGCTCTGTTTGATCAATTGCGTGCAGATGGGCGACTTTTAACGTTTGTCGGGCATGGCCAATCGGGAAACCTGATGATGTTCAGGAAGACCGGCGCTGGAACGACCTCTGTACCAATCATGAATGCCTGCGTACCATCACTTTCAAGCTTTGAACGCGCTGAAAGTTTCGTTTTTTAGCTACAAGACATGTTTGGGACCGTGGTCCGACGTGATGAAAATGTGTGACGACAAGCCACAAACTAGATTGCGTGCCTGTTTGGCCACACCATTGACCTTTCTTGACGATCCGCAAATTACCTGTGGGTAAGTACTGGATCGCTTGTTGGAGGTCTTAGCGCATGAAGATAAGTGTTTGGGCCATGAAGCATTAACTATACTGTTTGCGCTCTGGGTCTGATGGTTTTGAAAGGAATGGTTGTGAGTAGAAAACGACAGGGCTTGTTGACGGGAATAACCTCCGCTTTGTTACTAACCGCCATGGTTGTCAGTCCATTTGGGCCTGCATCGGCTGAAACTCTTCTTCAGGCATTGTCTTCCGCCTACAGCAATAATCCGGAACTGAATGCTGAGCGCGCAGCAACCCGTGCCGTCGACGAAGGCGTACCTCAGGCCTTGTCGGGATACCGGCCGGACATAAGTGCCTCTGGCAGCGTTACCCAGTCCTGGACAGACAGTGACATTCGCAACGGAAGCGACACGTCGTCTGATGGTGCAAGTGCGACGCTGGGCCTGAATGTGACTCAAAACCTGTTTCGCGGTTTCCGCACTGCAAACGGCACCAAAAAAGCCGAAGCAGCTGTGTTGGCAAGCCGTGCGGGCTTGATGAACACTGAGCAGAACATATTGTTCGATGCAGCAGAAGCGTTCATGAACGTCCTGCGTGATCAGGCACTGGTTCAACTACGGTCGCAAAACGTAAGTTTTTTGGGCGAACAGGCACGTGCAACGCGTGATCGATTTGAAGTTGGTGAAACCACCCGAACAGATGTTGCCCAAGCGGACGCGCGCGTCAGTCTTGCATCGTCCGAACTCAATCTTGCCCAGGCAAACCTGAACTCAAGCCGGGCTGTATATCAGCAGATTATTGGCAACGAGCCGTCAAATCTGCAGCAGAATTTTTCTGCCGAACGGCTGATCCCCAACAATATGGATGCCGCACTGGATGTTGCCCTGCGTGATCATCCAGCCATTCTGGCTGCGACCTACAATGCAGATGCTTCCTCGTTCGACACCAAGGTCATAGAAGGCGAATTGCTGCCAACAGTGACGTTGGAAGGTGATTTGACCAGAACGTATAATTTCGACGGGGCGACCCGCTCAACTGACACAGCGTCTATTACGGGCCGGGTCAATATTCCAATTTATCAGGGCGGTGGAGTATCATCGCGCGTTCGTCAGGCAAAGCAAAAGGAAGGTGAAGCGCTGCTTCGGCTGGATCTTGCACGCCATCAGGTGCGCGCTGCCGTTATTTCTGCCTGGGGTCAGTTGACCGCCAGCCGCGCGGTTATCATCGCCGCAGAAGCACAACGTAATGCAAGTCAGATTGCTCTGAGCGGTGTCATTGAAGAACAGCGTGTGGGTCAGCGTACAACGCTTGATGTGCTGAACGCACAACAGGAATTGCAGGATGCGCGTGTCAATCTCGTATCAGCCAGACGTGACCAGGTGGTAGCTGCATTCGCGCTGGCATCCGCCGTCGGTAAGTTGAACGCAGAGCGACTTGGATTGGGTGTTCAGATTTACCAAGCTGAAGAGCATTACGAAAAAGTCCGCGACAAATGGTTTGGGTTGCGCACGCCCGACGGTCGTTAACTCTATTCAATAAATCAAATTGAAGCGCTGGGTCTGGTGGATAACATCACAGCAAATCATGCTGATGCGCTTAACGTTGTTTGGTGCGTTTTCATGCGGGGTTACCTTTCCGGCAACTCGTCAGATATACTGAGGTCTAGCGAATCGGCGTGCCCTCGACTCTTGGTGAAGCCAAGCAGTTGTTCGTTGGCTTAATTTTTGGGGAAAGCAAATGTCGAACTCTGCTGCAGCGCAAGAGCCCTCCATGGAGGAAATCCTGGCCTCCATTCGCCGGATCATTACAGATGAAGAAGGCAATCCGACTTCCGAGCAGAATTCGCAAGAAAACAGTGATTCAGCCAAAGAAATGCTGGGAAACGGTGCAGTTGAAACGGAGGACGGTCTTTTGAGTTCTAGCCAACCGATGTCTCCGGACGATCTTGATGCCTTGTTTGCCCCCGATGAGGACGACAACGCAGTTTCCGCTAAAGCCGAGACTACGGAAACTGATGCTAATGCATCCCAACTAGAAGAAGCATCTTCAGAAGATGATGAGGTGATGGAACTCACAGCAGCTGAAATCGAAGATGATGAAACCAATCCTGACAATGACGAATTGGAACTCATCGAAGGCATGGATATCGTGTTCGATGATATTCAGGATGAAATCGCGATTGAGGAACCTGTGGTGCAAGCAGCTCCGTCACCTGAACCGATGCCGGAGCCGACGCCAGTCGTTGAACCAGCTCCCGCGCCAGTTGAACGTCCGTCAAACCTTGAAAGCCTGATCAGTCAACAGGCCGCGACTTCGGTATCTGAATCTTTTTCCAGCCTGTCCGGTCTCCTCGTTTCGAGCCAAGCCAAGACGATGGAAGACCTTCTCAAAGAAATGTTGCGACCAATGCTGCAATCCTGGCTTGATGAGAACCTGCCATCCTTGGTGGAGAAGATGGTAGCAGCCGAGATCAGACGGCTGTCCGGCCCCAAATAATTTTTGCAAGGACGGCGTTTGCCGGGCGTCCGTGATAAGCTTCTGAAGCCTAGATCCCGGAATTTGAAGCTAGTCGCAAGCTCACTTTATCGCCCCCAAGCCTCCCAATCATTTGGCGGATAGCGGTTGCAGTTTGTGCTCGGCCAAAGAGAAAACCCTGAGCCTGGTCACACCCGACGAGACGCAGGAAATTCATCTGCTGCTCGGTCTCGACTCCCTCACACAACATTGTCAGGTCCAAGACATCGGACAGGGTTTTGGTAAATTGAACGATTGATTGGCTTGCAAGATCTGTCGTCAATGTTCGAATGAACGATTGATCTACCTTTATCATATCAATTGGAAAATGAGAGATGTAGCCGAGCGAGGCATATCCGGTCCCAAAATCATCCAGCGCAAGTGAGACCCCAAGTGACTGGATTTCTCTTAGTGTACCCATGATATCTTCATCCACATCAAGGAACGAAGTTTCGGTAATCTCCAACTGCAAACGACTGGCAGGCAGTCCTGAATCTTCAAGGGCGGCCTGAATGTCCTCAATTATGTCTCCTCTTACAAGCTGTACCGGCGAGACATTTACGCCTAATTTGATGGGAGACGACCAACTGGCCGCTTCATGACAAGCGGTCTTCAATATCCATCTCCCGAGGGGAACAATTGTACCACTTGCCTCAGCTATCGTAATGAACTCCAAAGGCGAAATCATTCCCAAAACCGGGTGAGTCCATCTCGCCAGTGCCTCGACACCAACCAAATGGCGGCCATTTACGTCAACTTGAGGCTGGTAATGAACTTCGAAGTTTTCTCTTTCCAATGCCGGCCTTAGGTCCCGTTCGATTTCTCGAGCACGCCTGTGTTTTGCAGTCGAAACTGGGTCGAAGCCCCTGATGGCACGTGTCCCGGAGTTTCTGCAGTCATCCAGTGCCAACTCCGCGCAATGAATCATTGCTTCAGCAGACTGAATTGAGTTCTCAGACCAGACATAGCTAATTCGGGCATCAATGGAGACCGAAACACCATCAAGCGCATAAGTCCCCTCGAGAAGCTTGGCGGTTGCCTCGCTTTTGGCTTTTAGCAAATATTTGTGATCGGTTGATTTCAGTAAAACTGCAAATGTGTCCCCAAGCAGCCGCGCAACACACTCAAAATCAAGATCGGAGGCATCCAATCGGGCCACAATCGCACACAACAATTGATTTCCCACATCCCGGCCAAGCGTCGCGTTTATTGTCTTAAATCGGTTTAGGTTCAGAACCAGAATCTGACAGGATTGGTCATTAGACAGTTCGGACAGTTTCTGATCGAGAATGTCAGCAAATGCGTGTCGGCGATATGCCCCGGTCAGTTCATCTCGTTTTGAGAGGAAACTCAATCTTTCCGCCTGTTTCCTCTTCTCGGAAATGTCCCGAGCCATCACGCAGGCCACAAACCTACCACCGCCTTTCAACAGGGCTCGATTATCTGTATCTCTCAAATGAGAGGGCGTAATGGAGTATTCGACGACCCTGTGATCACCATCAGTTTCCAACAGCAACTCGCCCTCGCAATCTGGAATAGGCAAATTGGACTTGAGACTAGCAATCGCAATTCTGGCGTTTTCCAAAACTTCCAAGGGCAGATGATTGGAAGACGTTTCCAATTCTACCAGGTCAAAAATCTGCCGTGATTTTGGACTTGCTTCCAGAATGTCCCCATTCTCGTCAACGATTATTATGGCTTCGGCACTGTCATCAAATACCTGCCTTAATAGGCTAGAGGCATTCTTCGCACGTGCATCCGCTATGAGTGTCATGTAACGCCAAACATCCATTTCCCTTATAGCCAAAAAGACAAGCATGGCGGCATTCATGCCATGCACTGCAGCTGTTGGAAGAACAAAGGCATGTTGGGAAAACAGAAAAAATCCTGCAGCTTCGGCACAAATCGAGATTGAGCCCAATGCGATCACGCGCAATATCATTCGCCGACGACGTAACACTTGCAGGAAAACCACTTGCAGAACCGCGCATAGCAGAAGCGGCCAAATTGGTAACACCTGCACCAAATCCACACCCTGTCGAAGGGTTTCGGTCGCAATAATTTGCAACATGGATCCAGACAGTGTGCCATGAACTGGCACGGCCAGTGAATCCCGCAATTCCATAGCGTGTGCGCCCACAACTACGGTCTTTTGTGCAAATACCGCACCGGGAAGTTCGCCATTCAGGAAGTCGATCAGTGAATAGGTGGGAACTGTGGCCGGATCAATCGCGAAATTGATATCAAAATAGGCGTTGGGAGGACCTGTCTTGCCTGAAAGAACTGCAGGAACTGATAGGAGCGGCTCGCCGCCGATGATGTGACCATAAGGAAATTTTCGAACAATGCCGTCGGGTTCCGGAATGACATTCACTGTCGCTATCCAGGAGTTTTCCTGAAACATTGAGAGTGGGAGGCTGTGAGCCTCCCCCTTTGAAGTGGTCCGCCCCTATAGTTAGGAAAGCGGAGGACCAGAGATGGCCATTAAGAGACCGAAGCCCGAAGAGATTGTCGTGAAGTTACGGCAGGTTGAAGT
>Ga0163216_100509_pt1 | contig 58821 bp, 58 predicted proteins | sample SynspAceP_FD_167610 | JGI IMG/M metagenome (GOLD analysis project Ga0163216, IMG submission 167610) | Saline lake microbial communities from Ace Lake in Antarctica - Synechococcus sp. Ace-P (Illumina Assembly) | ecosystem: Environmental > Aquatic > Non-marine Saline and Alkaline > Saline ...
TTGAGCTGGCGACGAAGGTCACGCATGACCCGGCCAGTGTAGCCCTTCAATGTCCTCAACGCTTTGCGCATGCGCTTGAACTGACGTGCATGCGCATACCGTCCGACCTGCGTCGCTAAGGCACCCCGCTAAAAATGGGTGATTACCCCCGGAGGTGGGCCAGAATCTTGCGAAAGTTGTCGCTACAGCCGTAGGGGACGGCGAAGAGGGTGTCGCCATAGGTGCCTTTCAGCGGACAGCGTGACAAGCGACCATCGGTTTTCATGTGACCGATCCCGGCGCGATGGTCCGGGCCATCCTGGCCGCGATCTGTGGATTGCGAGCGCCACCGCTATGCGCGTAAACGCAATCCTGACCCAAAGTGAAGGAAAGCGGAACGACAGGTCCGTCCGCTGCGCTGAAAAACGGGCTCGCCGGGCAAGGATGGCCAAGCTTTGCGGCCCAGTCGAGCGCTCTGGCAAGCGCAGTCGAGGCCGGAAGGGCAAATCACTTGATTTGGTGACGGAATCCCGCGACCTTGACATAAAGCGGCAGGCCACTTGGGGAATGTCGGTTCATATAGCTTTGCGCCATCAACCCCCAGCCGAATAAATAAAATCTTTGCGACAGAACCTCTGTGGCGCAATGTCGGTCATGTCTGCGGTGTCTTCTCTGAAAAAGAATGCTGCAATTTCTTCAAGGCTGCAAATTATGAAATCGATTAAATGCAATATGCTCTAGAAATCTGATTACTTTTAGCGAATTTAAGGCAAGATCATCTTCCGGAGAAATGTCGAGAATGGGACATCCATGACTAGCACACAATGCTCTAAGATTTCTATAGATTTCAATTTGAGCTTCGGCTCCTGAAACATCAAGCTCAACAGAGTTAAAAAACCTGCCTGTTTTCGAACGAGGTGCGCGCTCCTGCTTTCTATTTAATCCTCTTTCTTTAAAAGCTCTAATATTTTGGGGCATCAAAAAAACAAATCCCCTGTTTTTCATCAAGGGGCTAGTGAAATCGTCTTTAATTTCAAGTATTTGCTCTGAAAAGAAATGGTAAATGCCTTCGTCCAGAACAAAACCCTTAGGGAAGTTGTTTGAATTTATCACCAGCTGAACCTGGATGATTTGAGAAATCCTTTCAACCAACGAGAGTTTCTCAGTAATTTCTAAACTATATTTTTCTATTGCACATATTTTTGAAAAAAGAAGTGATGTCAAAATATCCTTAGATATAACATCAACGCAACCTGGATTTATATTTAATCTTGCATGATATTCAAAAAACCAATCGTCTTGAATGCGTTTTCTTGTGTTTTCAAATAATGTCGTTTTGCCAACACCTGAGGGACCTACGAACTCTATTAATTGGCCCTTAGACTTATTTTCTGGCATATTCAATATCAGATTTTTGTTCGGCATTCGCTTTATTGAAACGCCTTGTGTCGCCAAAATGGCCTTCATTCGTTCCAAAAATATATGATTAATTCTCACTTTGGTTTCCTTACACTCGTCATACCCTAGTGCTTCGCCTCAATGTAACTGCAGGAGACTAACCAGATGGCCTGCGCAGCCCGCGATCCATAATCAAACACAACTCGTTTCACCGTAAACACTTGGTTCACTTCTGGATGAAAATCAACAGCGCATATTTTGGATTGTGACTGCGGCTTTGTTTCTAGCTAGGCGCACCTTTGCGGCGACACCCAGCATCGCGCTCGCTCGCGAAGGGTCCCTCAAAGAGTCCCTAGGGTCAGAACTTCGGTAACGGGTCCGTTCCAATCAAGGTATTTTTCGCAAATAGACTGATCCCGCCGAAGCAGGAGAGAGATATTTTTTGGCGTTTGTGCCTGATCTTCACGCCACCCTTTATTGAGATCCTTTGGGCACATGCTTCGGTCCGTGGACAGCGCTTGGCTGCCAACATGATTCTGGTTCGGTGCGATCCCCCCGTGTCAGTTGACGCCGCCCACATTCGTCGCTTGACGGGAGAACCCCTGATCAGGCCTACTTTATCTTGCCGGTGCCCGAAGCGGTAGCGGCATAACCAAGGCGCAAATCCACTTAGAAAACGCTAGGCGCCTGTTCAAACAAACCGAACAACCTCTGCTGGCTTTAGTGCCCACCTCCTTTCATGCCGACCATCCCCCGATGGTCCAGTTTGACTTTTGGCGCGGAAGAAAGAGGTGGAACTTTGCTCATGTTCTTGTCACCGTGCTTGCGTTATTAACTATTCACAAAGTATCGCCGAGAAAAAAACTTAGACATGAACAGAGTGCATTAAATGATTAATCTTACAACATGGAGCAAGGCCTGGGCGCTTCTTGATGCGCGCGAAAAGCGCAAGGCGTTTATCGTGTTGGGCGTGATCGTCATGGGTGCGCTGGCCTCAGCAGTGATGGTGGGATCCGTGATGCCATTCCTGGCGGTCCTCGCGGATCCGTCCCGAATCGAGGCAACGACTGCCCTAGCCTGGGCCTATAATGCGCTAGGCTTCACATCGGTCTACGGTTTTTTGGTTGGGCTGGGGCTTGCCTCCTTCGCGGTGATAGTCCTGTCGAGTATAATCCAGATTGCAAAAATCTGGGCGGTGGCTCGCTTTTCGACGATGCGCATGCATTCGATCAGTCACAGCCTGCTCGCCAGCTATCTTGCACAGCCTTATGCTTTTTTCCTCAATCGCCATTCCGGGGAAATGGGACCGCGTGTGCTGGATGAGTCCCAGCGGGTGGTTCAACAATTTTTTCAACCAGCCGCAGAATTGATTGCAGCCTGCCTCACCACATCAGCCATTTTGGGATTGCTTTTGTGGGTCGAACCTGTGGTAGCGGCTATCGCCTTTGGAGTGTTGGGGGGCATTTACGGGGTCATATATCTTACGACACGTCGTATCCTCAGAAGCCTTGGCCAGATAAGGGTGGCGGCCAATAGGCAGAGGTTCAGACTGGCCAATGAAGCCCTGACAGGGATCAAAGATATCAAGCTCCTCGGGCGCGAAATTTCCTACCTTGACCGCTACGAAGGCCCCTCACTACGCATGGCCCGGACGGAAGTTAGTGTTGCCATTTTCTCGCAGATTCCCCAACTTGCCCTTCAGGCTGTGGCATTGGGCGGTGTCATCCTGCTCTGCCTCGTGCTGATTGATCCGGCGGGCGTATCATCCGGAGCGGCTCTTGGAGGGCTCTTGCCTGTTCTGGGTGTCTTTGCCTTTGCAGGGCAGCGTTTGTTGCCAGAGCTGTCAAAACTCTACCGATCCATGGCGCAGATCCAGGCAGCATCGGCGGTGGTGGATGCGGTTCATGAGGATCTGGTGCTTCGCAAAAGCGCCGCCCCCCTTCCAAGAGCGCCTATAAAGGGGCTTGGCTTTAAGCGGAGCCTTCGCCTGGACACGGTGTCTTACAGCTATCCGAATTCTGATCAAGCTGGCGTGCAAGACATTTCCTTGTCGATCCAAGCCGGTGAAAAAATCGGCATCGTTGGCAGTACAGGGGCTGGCAAGACGACGCTGGCAGATGTCGTGCTCGGCCTTCTTGAGCCGGATCAGGGCAAGCTGATCGCGGATGAAATTGAAATTATAGCCGGAAATGTCCGTGCCTGGATGCAGAGCGTCGGCTACGTACCACAGGATATATTTCTGACGGACGGGCCTGTGGCAGAGAACATCGCGCTCGGTGTGCCACCCGAAGCCATCGATAATGAGCTTATCCGCAGAGCGGCGAGGATCGCCAGAATTGATCAATTCATCACAGAGGAGCTACCGGATGGATATCAGACGCATATCGGTGAGCGCGGCGTACGCCTCTCTGGTGGGCAGCGCCAGCGCATCGGAATTGCGCGGGCGCTTTATCACGATGCGGATCTCATTGTGTTCGACGAGGCTACAAGCGCGCTCGACAATTTGACAGAGGCAGAAGTGATGGAAGCCATCGATGCCCTGCCAGGTGATAAAACTGTTCTGATGATTGCCCACAGACTCAGCACCGTGAAGCGATGCGACAGGATCGTGGTGCTTGATAAGGGTCATATGGTAGGCTGCGACACTTGGGATGCGCTCATGGCAAGCAACGTATCTTTTCAGCGCATTGCCCGCATAGAGGAAAAGGCATGAGAAGCATTCTCAAGCGGACTGTGATCGAGTGCGTGACCCTGCGCCTGCGCCCAGTGCGGCCTGACCTCTACAAAGAGCGCAACAAGATCGAACGGTTCTTTGGCTGCCTAGGCAGCCGGCTCATAAAACTCGATCCAGAGCCTGAGGGATGCGAGTTTGATAATCGACAAGAAGTTGCATGATTTCTTCTCATGTCGGGTTGCGATGCTGTCGGGAGGAGCATCCACGCCATCAACAGAGCCGACCGGCCTTGCCTCTGTCGCGGGCGGGGGATCGAGCTTAGGTCACCCGAACAGCAGGTCCTTCTTCGGGCGCAGTCTTTTATAAACGCTACAATCACGGACCCCGAAGTCGACCCTGTCCCGCTCGGCTTTTGGTGTCACGCCGCGGGCCTGGCGCGCTGGAGAGGGCTGAGACACAGACGTCCCTGAAGGGATACAGGGACTGCCAAGAGAGAAAATCATTTTGAAGGTCTCTTTGTAGGTCCGGGTGCAAAACAATGCACGCGTCACAAAGACAACTGCGCCCCCATCAACGCATCAAGATGGCGAAGATGGGGGCGGCACTCGTGTTCCGAGTTACATCAAGACGGCAATGATCACGATGACGATCAAGGGCGCGCCAAGAAGCCAAGCGAAAATGGCTGGCATGGTTGTGTCCTCCTTCTGGATAGGGGTTACGTGGCTGATCAACGTCCAAATGTGCGGAAGCTGAGGTTTTCGTCACGGTGACGGCCACCCGCAGATGCGGCGAAATACGCAGCTGCCGCACTGACAAGCATGGTTGCTGCCAAGACGAATGCGGCGATCACACCGACGATACGGGCCTGATTTGCCGCATCGACCGCGTTCTGCCACGATTGCTCTGCCTGAACGATTGCTGCATCCAGTTGCGCGCGTGCATCGGCTTGTGTCATGTCCGTATTGTTCGCGATCACAGAGGCCAGATAGGTACGATCCTGTTCGGTCACTTCGCCTTGTTGCAAGCTGCGGCTGAAAACCGAGGCGATTTCTTCGCGGGCGGCGGAATCGGACGCCAGCGCCCCATTCTCGGAGCGCAGGGCAACGCTGGCGGCATAGTCGATCGGACCGTCCATCGTTTCCGCCAGAGTGGATGTTGCCGAACCAATTCCGGACGCGGCCGAGCCGATCACGGATGTGAGGCCGCTGACGCCCATCACAACGGCGAACACCGCACCAACGGCCCAAACGACAAGACCGTGTGTCCCATCGCGGGTTTCGATTTCATCGGCGGTGGCATCGCCTATGGGGCGGCGCATCCGGCCAGCCAGATAGCCACCCTGATGCTTCGAGACCAGACAGCGGAGCGTATCATGTTTATCGCGCCTTGCGTCCCGTCAATCAGCGGCACAGAGCAGTGAGGTGCAATCTTGTCCGCTACCCCCGCGAGTGGACCGCCTCCCATTACGACGCTCATCGCACCGCGCTGGTGCATGTCTTCGCACAGCAGTCCAAGTTCTTCTAAATAGTGGGTTTGAACCGTACCGGGATCGCCAAAATCATCTGTGTTTACGGCCACCGTTCCGATCAGCTTTGGACCTAGCCCTGCTTCTTGTGCCTTTTCAACCAAGCCTGGAATAAGACTTCGCCCAAAGGTCACAATGCCAAATGGCCGGCCAAGTGCGGCCACAATCGAAAAAGCCGCCGTAGCGATCCCAATCACTGGGATATCAGGTAGCAAGGCGCGCACATCTTCGGCTCCGGTATTGCCGAAAGAGGCCAGAACAATGCCGTCGTAAGGTGCATCGTAGGCTTTAACGGTTTCGACCACGGCGCGGCTTGCCTGTGCTGCATCGCTTTGTGTCACGATCAACTCTGGCCCAAAGGGTGGACACAGCGTGGTAAAGCAGTCTCCGGGCTGGGCGACGGCATTGGCCGCCTCTCTGATCCGGTCTGTCACACCTTTGGACGTGTTGGGGTTGATGATCAGCAAACGCATCACAAAAGGACCGACGGTAGCCAGAGTGAAAGTGCCGGAAAGACATTGATCAGCAATAGGACGACCAGCATCGCACCGATGAACATCAGCATTGAGGGAACGATCTTGGCAATCGAGATCTTCGCAATAGCGCAGGTTATCAAGACCACCGAGGCCACAGGTGGTGTCTGCTGACCAATCCCGAGATTGATGGTCAGAATTAGCCCGAAATGCACGCGGTCGATCCCTAGCTGGTCTGCCAGAGGCAGGAAGATAGGCACCAGCATCAAGATAGCTGGCGTGCCATGAATGATTGTGCCTGCCAACAGAAAGAAGATGTTGATGACCAGCAAAACAACCCAGTAATTATCGGACATGCGGAGAATAGCCTGTGCAATCTCCTGAGGAATCCGCTGACTTGTCAGATACCAGCCCAAGAGCGTTGACGTCGCAACGATGAACATCAGCATCGCTGACCGCTTTCCGGCAATACGTAGCGTGTCGACCAACATACCCAGACTCACCGTCCGGTAAACGCCCATTGCTAACACAATCGACCAGAAAGCAGCGATAGCCCCAGCCTCGGTCGCGGTGAAGACTCCACCAAGGATGCCTGCCAGCACCAGAATGGGCAATGTCAGCGGGACGGCGGCGTCCTTGCCTGTGTCGACCACCCGTGCAAACGAGAATTCTCCTTCGGTCGGATACGGGACAGGCAAAAAGAAGACCGTTCAGAAACGCGCCTGTCAAGCATGACGGACCAACGCGGGTTCTGTCGCAGGGATTATCGGTTTCCTGACGGCTCAAGTTGATGCGGTGCCGCTTGAAGTAATTTCGTCACGATGAGTGTGGCCGGAACGGGCAAACCCCTGATTTTGTGCTTTCCAAGCGTCGCGATAAAGGTACCGCGTGTCGTTTCGTCAGGCGCGTTCTCGTTCATCTGGCGTGAAATGGATGGCCCTGCAGTAAGCCCGCTGGACAGAGCCGGGTTTGGCTGTGCGCGGTGACCCGTTGCGGCGGTTGTTGTTCTATTTTGTGGAAACAAGCGCCGCGTGCGGGTAAGTTTGGCTGATGACCGACCCTGATACATATGCGGATGACCGTCCCGTGACATTGCCCCGGATATCCCGCAGGGTTGCGTCTGCCATGGGCGACAGCCTTGAGGATGTGGCTTTTCTATCGGGTGCCGCCCTTGCCGGATTGCATGCCGTGGTCGCAAATGCGGCAATCCCTCATGGTCTGTTGCGTGACCGTCTGGCCCTTGGGGCTGCTGTGGCCTGTGTGCGTTTTGTCGGACGGGTCGAGCAGACGGCGGATTTGCGTGATGCGGTGCATTTGCTGCGTCCGGGTGAACAGCCGGGTCCTGCGGGGGTGATCTATCTGCAATGGCGGCGGGCGGTGGCGCGCAAATTCAGTGCGACCCATCTGGCAAGTGCCCTGCCGGACAGCATGACGCCCCATGTTGCCTTCTGGCTGACACCGGGGCAGGGGACGCCCGTTGCACAAGCCGCCAGTGTGCTTGAGGCCATTCTGACCGATGCGCCGCGATCCGAGTCCGAGGCGTTGCTTATGGCGGACGCGGCCTTGGCGCAGGCGATGGGCTGGGACCATGTGATGCCGCTTCTGGCTGGCGGTCTGACTGCGCGCGATCTGCGCAAGAGGGGGGATGACTTGCGGCTGGCCTGTCACAGGGCCGTGGCTGCCAAAGCGCAGGACGCGGTGACATTGGCGCTGGACCTGTCCCGCAAGGCAGGGCGGTTGCAGGCGGTTGCGCCGAAGTTGCGTGCAAAGGGTGCGGATGCGGCTGTAGGTTTGTTTCTGGCGCAGGACGCGCTGTCGCCATCCTTGGCCTTGTCGGCTTTGATGTCGGACCGAGCGGCGCGGCGGCTATGCGACAGGTTGGTGTCTTTGGGTGTGGTACGCGAAGTGACGGGCCGCGCGACCTTCCGGCTTTACGGGGTCTAGCATGGTGACGCGCCCCGCTTCCGATCCTGATCTTGACCGCGCGCTGCTTGATCTGCCAGCGGCGCAGCGATGGCGCGAATGGATGCGCCGGATCGAGGCGGTACTATTTGCCAGTGCCACCCCTGTCCCGCGCGAGGTGTTGGCGCGCGTGATCGGGCAGGAGGCCCCGGTGGATCTGTTGATTGCCGATCTGTCTGCCGATCTGTCCGACCGTCCCTACGAGATTGCCAAAGTGGCAGAAGGCTGGCTGTTGCGGACACGCCCCGCTTATGGCGCTGTGATCAGGGCGGCTGCGGATGTGCGCGATCAGGCGCATGACCTGAGTGCGTTCGACACCGCGGTTCTGGCGGCAATTGCCTATCACCAGCCGGTTACCCGTGACGGTTTGAAAGAGATTTTCGGGCGTGAGATCAGCCGTGATCTGATCGGGCGGCTGCACGATCAGGGCTTGATTGCCACTGGCCCCCGCAGCCCGCGTCGTGGTGCGCCCTATACCTTTGTAACAACCGAGGCGTTTCTTGTCGCCTTCGGGCTGGAAAGCCTGCGTGACCTGCCGGATCGCGAGCAACTGGAGGATGCGGGGCTGGCCGGATCGTGATCCTTTGGGTAAGCGCCCGCACCTATCCGCGGCCTACCGATTTGCCAAAATAGAGAACTTCCGAACCGGTTTTACGTTTTACCGGTCGGAAGAACCTTGGGATTATTCAGAAAGAGTACTTTCACCCGACCTAATTTTGCATGGTCGAAAAAGATGATGCCCGGCTTGTGGCCAACCGAGAAAGAGGCGCTGAATGCCGGTGAGGTCTGGCGGGACCGGGAGATGCCGCGTCTGGCCAGCCGTCCGCCCTCAGCTGTCGGATCGTCTGATTGCGCAGTGCGCAGACCTGCTTTCCGAACCAACCGAGACCCGCGCGCGGTTGAGTGGGCCTTTGAACGGGCGGGTTCGGGCAGGCGTCCGGTGTCTGCGCTGCGGCGCGCCAGATAGGTGGCAAACCTGCGCTCGAGGATATTGGGCGCGGGTGAGTATATGTTTGCCGCTGGCACTGCCACCTCGCTTCTGGTTGGTTTGACGCGATCGCCCCCGGTGAAGCATTGGAAACACGCCCTGTTGCGGCGCGTGTCTGCGCCGTTGCCGTGGGTATAACGCCGCCACAGGCTGTTGTGTTTCCGTAAAAAGCGGCGTGTCGGCCGGGGTCTGCGTTTTGTGAAGGGGTGGTGCCTGTCGGATGGATCTTTCGGCACCGGCACCACGCTGAACGGTGCGGGTATAAGGGCCTGCAAATCTCAGCCGTCTTTCAGAAAGCCATGTACGGCGGTGAACAACTGGCTGGCCTGCGCCTCGGCGTTGATGAAATGTGTGCCGTTCGCGATCTCGACATATTGCCGCGTCTTTGCACCCAGCCTGTCGAACAGGGCCAGCGCATCGCTGCGGGTCGCGGTCGGGTCTTGCGCGCCACGTACCAGCATGACCGGACAGGTCAGGCCTGCCGGGTCATAAGGCGCGCGGGCGTTGAACGCGTCCCACAGATCGACAAAGGTGCCGTTGGGCACGCGGAACGATGGCGGATCGGTCTGATCAGCCTGCCCGTCATCAGCCAGTGACGCCCCGACGATGGCCTGCAGGACAGTCTCCTGCCGCCAGTCTTCGGCCCCTTTTGGCAACTGCGCGTCCCAGCGGATGCGGGTGGAGGGCAGATCGACGCGCCGCCATGCGTTGAAGGTATTGAGGCGGGATGGATCGGTGGGGTCGGCCAGAACATCCAGCCATTCGGCGTTGTGTTCGGCAAAGATGGGCGCGTAAAGCACAAGCTTTGCCACTTTTCCAGCGCCTGCCTGAATCGTATAGCGCGCGGTTGTGATACTGCCCCATGACCAGCCGACCAGACCGACAGGCCCCCCGCCGTGACGGTTGGAAATCCAGTCGACCGCATCGCTGATATCGGCAATGGCGTCATCGCCTTTGGCATAGGGCTGGCCATCTTGCGGGAAATCGTCAGGTTTCGAGCGGCCATAGCCACGGATATCCAGCGCATAGGGCGACAGCCCTGCACCGGCAGCTGTCTGCAACCAGTTCACGCCCTCATGCGGAATATCGTAAAGGCGGCTGGAAAAGGTGGCGCCGTGGACGAACAGGACAGGCATGCCCTGACCCGTGCCACGCGATCGCAGATGCAAGCGCAATCCTGCTGTCTGCGTCGACGCAATAAAGTGACTGTCCGAGACATCCAGCGCGCGCCAATCTTCCATGATTCAGGCTACCTTCAACACGATTTTGCCGATATGGACCGAGCTTTCCATGCGGGCATGTGCCTTTGCCGCGTCCACCAGTGCAAATTCGCTGTCCATCACGGGGCCGATGGTGCCTTTCGCCAGATGCGGCCAGACCTCGGCCTCGAGCGCGCGGGCGATGGTCGCCTTGGCGGCCGGGCTTTGCGGACGCAGGGTTGATCCGGTGATGGTCAGGCGGCGGGTCATGATCTGGGTCATGTTCATCTCGACCGTGGAGCCTTGCAGAAACGCGATCTGCATCAGCCGTCCGTCATTGGCCAGCGCATCCAGATTGCGCGGGATATAAGAGCCGCCGACCATGTCGAGGATCAGATCGGTCCCGCCTTGCGCCTTCATCTCCTGCACGAAATCGGTGTCGCGGTAGTTGAACGCGGCCTGGGCCCCCAGACCCACACAGGCGGCACATTTTTCGGCAGAGCCTGCGGTTGCGAAAACGCGGGCACCGCGCAGGTTTGCAAGCTGGATCGCGATGGTGCCGATGCCGGACGAGCCGCCATGGACAAGGAATTTCTCGCCCGCTTGCAGGCCACCGCGCATGAAGACATTGGTCCATACGGTAAAGAATGTCTCACACAGGGCCGCTGCGCGGTCCATCGCCATGCCCGCGGGGACGGGCAGGGCGTGGTCTGCATCGGTCACGGCATATTCGGCATAGCCGCCGCCGGGCAGCAGCGCTGTCACCGCATCGCCCACTTTCCAGCGGGTCACGCCTGTGCCCACAGCAGCGACATGGCCCGCCGCCTCGAGCCCCGGCAGGGGCGAGGCATCGGGGGGTGGTGCGTAATTGCCTGCGCGTTGCAGCGCATCGGGGCGGTTCACCCCGGCATAGGCGATACGGATCAGGATCTGGCCCGGCCCCGGTTGTGGCACAGGGGCGGTTGCGGGCTTGAGCACCTCGGGACCGCCGGGGGCGGAGATTTCGACAACGGTCATACTGGAGGGGATCTGCATCGGGGTCACTTTCAGTCGTCTGTTTCAGGGGTGACAGCGCCACAGGGCGCGGCGCTGTCGTGTTTATCGGTGATCAGGCGCGGCCTGTCACGCGCAGGAATTCATGCAGCATCTCGCCGACACGCCCGCAATATTTGGGGTCCTGCGCCGAGAAGTCATCGACCACTTCCAGCGAATAGCGGCGCAGGTTGTCCTGTGCTTCCTGATCCAGTTGGGTCAGCTCGCCGCCCATGGCCACGAAATCCTGTTTCCGCAGCAGATCGCGGTGCAGGAAATGCGCCGAGGCATCGGCGGATGTGGCGCGCACGATCTCGTTAAAGGTGGCTTTCAGATCGTCACCGATGCTGTTCCACTGCTCCAGGCCCACCATGACCTCGCCATTGAGATGGCCCAGAAGATCGGGCTCGACGATATACTTGTTCACCTCCTGGAAGTTCATGCCCCAGCCGGTCGAGGTGGAGCCCCAATGCGCGCCTTCCACGACGCCGGTCTGCAACGCCTGATACAACTCGCCGCCCGGAATCGACACAGGGGCCGCGCCCATCTTGGCAAAGACAAGCGCTGCGGCACCGGTCGAGCGGACGCGCCAGCCATTGAAATCGGCGGTCTTGTAGAGCGGTTTGTTAGAATAGAGCGTAAGACCCGCATAGGACACTGGACCCGCCTGATAGACGCCCTGTTCGGCATAGGCTTCGCGGATCACGTCCAGCGCGCCCATCTCGTAGAAAAAGGCGTGCATTTCTTCGTGACGGTCCCACGCACCGATATGGCCGTTCAGATGGCCTGCAACGGGCATGCGCCCGATCCAGTAGGCGGGATAGATGAAGGCGCTTTCCAGCAGGCCACGGCGTACCGCGTTCAGTACTTCGCCTGTCGGCACGATACCGTCATTCTGCACGGGGGTGATTGTCAGCTCGCCGCCGGTGGCTTCGGTGATGCGGTTGCAGAACTTGACGAAGACATCTTCGTAATACCAGTTACCGGTGGGCCAATGGGTTTGCATCCGCCATGTCACATTGCCTTGTGCGATGGCGGGCGGGGCGGCCAGCGCGGTTGCGGCGGCGGCCCCTGCGGATGCGGCAAAGAAACCGCGGCGGGACAGGGTCTTGTCGGTCTTGGTTGTCATGGTCGTCTCCTCCTCTGGGTTTGGTCGTAGGTGTGTTTCACCGTGACGCTAGGCCGGTGAAACTTGTGATGGTCGCGGGGAACAGGAAGATCACTGTGCCGGTCAGCAGCATCAGGATCAGGAAAGGGGCCACGGCGCGGTAGATCGCGGTGATCGGCGTCGCCGGGCTGAGGCTTTTGAGGTAAAACAGGTTATAGCCGAAGGGCGGCGAGATATACCCGATGCACAGGTTCAACTGGAACAGGATGCAGAACCAGATCGGATCAAAGCCAAGCTGTACCACGATCGGATAGAAGATCGGCAGCACCAGAAGGATGATCCCGATTGGATCAAGGAACATGCCCAGCACCAGCGTGATCGCCTGCATGATCAGGATCATGACCAGCGGATGCACATCCATACCGGCCAACATGCCGGTCATGAAGGCGGTGCCGCCCGCGCCGCCATAGATCGCGATGAAGGCTGATGCCCCGAACACGATCCAGATCACCATGCCGGTCATGGTGGCGGTGGCGTGGCTGACCTCGCGGATGTATTGCAAGGTCAGCTCGCCGCGCAGGGCGACGGAAAACACCACGGCGGCGGCACCCACTGCGGCGGCTTCTGTCGGCGTGGCGATGCCTGCAAAGATCGAGATGAGCACCGACAGGATGATCACCAGCGGCAGGATCACGGATTTCAGGGCGCTGATGCGTTCGGCCAGTGGTGCACGTACATCTGCTCCGGGGGCCAGACGCGGGTTCATGCGTGACCGGATACCGATATAGAGCATGAAGATCACCAGCAACAAAAGGCCCGCCACCAGCCCGCCCATGAACAGCCGGCCCACGGATTGGCCGGTTTGCATCCCGATCAGGATCAGGGTGATCGAGGGCGGAATCATGATCCCCAGCGTGCCGGATGCGCCGATGGTGCCCAGCACAAAGCTGCGGTCATAGCCGCGCTTTTCCATCGCGGGCATGCCCACCAGACCTGTTGTCACGGTCGAGGCGGCGCAACTGCCTGTCATTGCCGACAGGGTCGCGGCAAAGCCTGCCGTGCCCAGCAAAAGCCCCCCCGGTGTGCGCCCCGACCACAGGTAGAAGGCGCCGTAAAGATCATTGGCGATGCGTGATTTGGCCAGCGCCACGCCGATGAAGACGAACAGCGGAATGGCCGACAGCAGGATCGACCACATATTGCCGAACATGGTGGTGACGATGGAATACATCCCGTTCGAGCCGAACATGATCGCGCCAAAGATCACCGCTGTGCCACCCATGGCAAAGGACAGTGACACGCCCGTGATGATGGCAAACAGCACAAGGCCGAACATGCCGATGGTCAAAAGTTCAGGGCTCATGCCGTTGTGCTCCGCTTGATGTCCGCGTTGGGATTGAAGATCAGGACAAGGGACCGGATCGCCTCGACGATGCCTTGTGCCGTGATGAGGGCCGCGCCCAGAAACAGCGACAGCTTGATGGGCCACATCGGATGGCCAAGCGCGCTGTCATCGCGTTCGTTGAAAGACCATGCATCCTCGAAAAACAGCCAGCCCTCGCGGGTCAGAATCACGCCCCACAGGATCAGGAAGGCATAGTTGAACAGGTCCAGCCCCGCATTGACGCGCGGGCTGCGGGTATTGATGAAAATGTCCACCCGCACATGATCGCGCCGGATCAGGGTATAGGCCCCCACCAGCACGAAATAGGCCCCGAAGATCCGCTGCGTATAGCCATGCGCCCACAGCGTGGGCTGGCCGAAACCGTAGCGGGCCACCACCTCGTAACACAGCACGACGATGCCCGCCCAGATCAGATAGCTGACGGTCCTGCCGATAAAGAGGTTGATCTGGTCGATCAGTCTGAGAAGGATCATGTCCTGCTCCCAAGGTTTGAGGAAGCGCGCGCGATGACCTCGCGGGCGCGGGCGGCGAAACGGGGGGCAAGCTGGCCAAGGCTGGCGGCTTCGGCAGATGCGGCGCTGCCAGAGCGGGCGCGGTCGGCGATGCCGACAAAGATCACGGCAAAGCGGAACATGGCAAAGGCGATGTGGAACGGCTGCAACGGGGGCGTGGGCAGGGCGTGGGCAATATATTCCGCGACGAATTCGTCTTGCGTCGGGATGCCGCTGTCGGCCCAGGGCGTGCCAAGGATGCCGCCATATTCATCGGGCGTGGAATTCCATGGCATGACGCAATAGCCCAGATCGGCCAGCGGATGACCCAGCGTGGACAACTCCCAATCCAGCACGGCGATCACGCGCGGCTCTGTCGGGTGGATCATCAGGTTGCCGAGCCGGAAATCACCATGCGCGATGGACACAGCCCCGTCATCGGCAGGCATATTTGCGGGTAGACAGTCCATCAGCCAGTCCAGATCGGCGATGCGGGGGCCTGTGGATTCGGTGTATTGCCTGCTCCAGCGGGTAAACTGGCGGGCAAAGTAATCGCCCGGCTTGCCAAAATCCGACAGCCCCACCTGATCGGGGCGCACCGAATGAAGACGCGCCAGTGTGCGGGCCATATCAAGATAGATCTCGCGGCGGTCTGCGGGGGTCAGGTCTGGCAGGGTGCAATCGGAAAAGACGCGGCCCTCAAGCCGTTCCATCACGTAGAAGGGCGTGCCGAGGATGCTGGCATCCTCTTCAAGGTGCAGAACAGGCGGCACCGGCACAGCCGTCTGCGCCAGTGCGCGAAGTACGCGGAATTCCCGCTCGATCGCATGAGCGCCTTGCAGGATCGGGCCTGCGGGTTTTTTGCGCAGCACCAGCCGTGTGTCGCCCCAAGTGACGAACCATGTCGGGTTGGACTGGCCACCGCTGATCCGCTGCACGGCCAGATCACGGCCTTCGGGCCATGTCCGTGACAGCCATGTTTCAAGGGCAGTGAGGTCCAGATCGCTCATGCGGCATCATCCTGACGGGCGCGCTCGCGCAGGATGAATTTCTGGATCTTGCCTGTCGCGGTTCGGGGCAATGGGCCAAAGATGAAACGCTTGGGCCGTTTAAAACCTGCCAGATGGTCGCGGCAGAAGGCGTCAAGTGTGCCCTCGTCCACGATGCGGCCCTCTTTCATCTCGATGAAGGCGCAGGGCACCTCGCCCCATTTCGGATGGGGGGCGGCCACAACGGCGGCCAACAGGATATCGGGATGGCGGTGCAGGATGTTTTCGACTTCGAGGCTCGAGACATTCTCGCCGCCAGAGATGATGATATCCTTGGCACGGTCGCGGATGTCGATCTGGCCATCGGGATGCATTACAGCCAGATCGCCGGAGTGAAAAACGCCGCCGCGAAACGCCTCCTCGGTGGCTTGGGGGTTGCGATAGTAGCCTGCCATGACGGTATTGCCCGCCAGCACGATCTCTCCCATCGTTTGGCCGTCTGTGGGAACATCCGCACCCGTATCGTCCACCACGCGCGCGCGGCCTGCAGTCAGGTGGCGCTTGCCCTGCCGTGCCAGATCGCGGGCACGGCTATCCAGATCGGCGGTGCTGTCGTTGTCGGGATCGTTGAGTGTGGCAGGCCCGTAGCTTTCGGTCAGCCCGTAAAGGTGGGTCAGATCAAAGCCGCGTTTTTCCAGCCCCGCCAGCAGCGCAGGTGTCGGCGCGGCGCCGCCCGTCGCCACCTTGACGCGGCAAGGCATGGGTTCGCTGGCATGGTTCAGCAGCATATACAGCACCACGGGCGCGCAGCTGAGATGCGTGACCTTGTGGGCGGTGATCGTGTCAAGGATCAGGGCTGGATCGACGCGGTCGAGGCAGACATGCATGCCGCCTGCTGCGGTAACCGCCCATGTGTGGCACCAGCCGTTGCAATGGAACATCGGCAGCGTCCACAGATAGCGGCTGTCGGTGGTCAGCCCCAGCGCCAGCACATTGCCAAGCGCGTTCAGATAGGTGCCGCGATGGGTGAAGACCACGCCTTTGGGCCGTCCGGTGGTGCCGGAGGTGTAGTTGAGGGTGATGGGTTGATGTTCGTCGGTGACAGCTGCGGTCAGATCCAGTGGCGTGACGGGGCCGTGAAAAAAGTTCAGCCCTGACTGGTCAGTTGGATCAACGCAGAGCATGTGCAGGGGCAGGGCGGACCCCGCCAGATCGGGCAGGGTCGCGGGTTCGGCCAGCAGAAGCTTTGCGCCCGAATGGTCGAGGATATAGAGGATGTCCGCCGGATCGAGCCTTGTGTTGATCGTGTTGAGCACCGCGCCGAGTGCCGGAACCGCAAAATGCGCGGCCAGCATTTCGGGACGGTTGGTCAGGATCACCGAGACCACATCACCCGCCTGCACGCCTTGCGCACGCAGCCAAGTGGCCATGCGGGCGACCACAGCGCCGAATTCCGCATAGGTCCAGACACCGTCACGCCATGCCACGCCCGCTGTGTTGCCATGCACCTCAAGCGTGCGGGCCAGCAGATCAAGCGGCGTCAGAGCCTGTGTATTGGCCCCGCGCGGGGCCAGATGCGGATCGGTGAACATTGCGCCTCTTCCCAAAGTCGCGGTTCAGTTATCAGTCGGTCAGACGACTAGTCGGTAGCGGGCATCCATTTCCAGAAATCGCGCCCTTCTTCGGCCAGATGGCGGTTGAGAACCATCTGGTGCACCTCGTCCGCGCCGTCGACCAGACGGGCCTGACGGGCATAGCGGTAGATCCATTCCAGCACGGTATCTTGCGAATAGCCGCGCGCACCGTTGATCTGGATCGCGACATCGGCGGCCTTGTGCAGCAGGTTGGCGCAATGGATCTTGGCCATCGACACTTCTTTTTTGGCAAAACTGCCCTGATCCAGCGTCCACGCGGCCTTCATCACCAGCAGACGGCCGATCTCGATCCCCATGGCAAGATCGCCCATTTTGATCTGGATGCTTTCGCGGTCGGACAGGCGCACGCCGAAACCGTGGCGGTTTTCGGCGTATTCGCGGGCGATCTCGGTGCAGCGTTTCGCCAGACCCAGCCAGCGCATGCAATGGGTCAGGCGCGCAGGCCCCAGCCGCATCTGCGTGACCTTGAGGCCCATCCCCTAGCCCATGATGATGCGGTCGGCGGGCAGTTCCATATCCTCGTAGACCAGTTCGCAATGGCCGCCATGTTCCTCTGGGCCCATGATCGGGATGCGGCGGTCGATGCGCCAGCCAGCTTCGTCCTTGTGATGCAAAAAGGCGGTCAGGCCACGGCGCGGATCGTCCGAGGTGCGGGCCAGCAGGATAAAATGGCTGGCATCCGCCGCCCCTGTGATGAACCATTTGCGGCCACGGATGACGTAAGTATCACCTTTTTTGGTGGCAGTGGTGGTCATCATGCCCGGATCGGAGCCGCCGCCCGGATGCGGTTCTGTCATCACAAAGGAAGATCGCACATCGCCGCGCACGATGGGATCAAGCCAGCGTTCTTTCTGCGCGGCCGTTCCCGCCTGTTCCAGCACCATCATATTGCCGTCGTCGGGTGCAGCGGAGTTGAAGATGACAGGGCCGAAGATCGAGCGGTTCATTTCCTCGTAGCATACCGCCATGCCCATCTTGCCCAAACCCTGACCGCCGGTTTCGGGTTTCAGTTGCAGGCACCACAGCCCCTGTTCGCGGGCTTTGGCGCGCAAGGGTTCCATTGCGGGATAGCCGATATTGTCATGTTCATCCCACGTGGTGCGGTTGCCCTCGACCGGCAGGATCTCGTCTTCGACGAAGCGCGCGATACGGGCGCGGAAATCCTCGATCCGGGGGGGAATGGTGAAATCCATGGTTTGTCCTTCAAAGGGATGAAACAAGATGGCCGCCATCGGCGACGATTTCGGTGCCGGTCATGAACCTGCCCAGATCGGAGACCAGCAGCAAAAGCGGTCCGTCCAGATCGGCGGGCTGACCTAGGCGGCGTTGGGGGACACGGCGGATCAGGGCTTTACCTGCGTCCGAGGCAAAGAAATCGCGGTTCAACTCGGTCTCGATATAGCCGGGGCACAGGGCATTGACGCGGATGTTGTGGCGCGCCCATTCCAGCGCCAGTGCGCGGGATAGCTGCACCAGACCGGCCTTGGACGCGGCATAGGCCGCGACATGGCCAGCCACGCGCTTGCCAAGGATCGAGGCGACGTTGACGATTGCCCCGCCCTTGCCCTGCGCGCTCATGGCGGCGGCGGTGATGCGGGCCACGTGGAAGGCGCCTTTGAGGTTGGTGTCGATGATGCGGTCGATATCGTCCGGCTCATGGTCAAGCGCTGCTGCGGACAGGGTGGTGCCGGCGTTGTTGATGACAATGTCGAATGTCTTGCCTGTCAGCGCTGCCGTGACCGAGGCCGGATCGGACACATCCATCGCCAGTGCCGCGGCTGTGCCGCCATCCGCACGGATCTGCTCGCATAGCGCTGTGACCCTGTCCAGACGGCGGGCGGCTGCGGTGACATGCACGCCTTGCACGGCCAGAAGCTGCGCGAAATGTGCGCCAAGGCCAGAGGATGCACCCGTGACCAGCGCGGATTTGCCCGCAAGGCCGGGCCACATCATTGGCTGAACGGGGTCTTCCTGCATGGTCATCAAAGGCCTCCCCTCCTTCTCGGACAACTGTCGCGCCAGTTTTTTCGAGCGAGTGTTCGAAATTTAAGTTAGATTGGGATTCGCATTCACGCAAGCCCCCTCTTGGTGAAAGCAGGGGATAAGGGTAACAGAAGGCATGACATACGGCTGTGAGAGGTGTTGCGTGCTGGAGACCGAGGATCTGACAACCGAAGCGCTGTGCCGCTATATGCTGGAGCGGCATCGCGACACGATCTCTGTGCAGAAACCCGAATTCGCGTTGCGAAAGCTGAATGTCATCATCGCGGCCGCGTTGGAGCTGTCGAACCGCAAGGGGTTTCAGGCGATGTCGCTGCGCGATCTGTCGCGGGCCTCTGGCGTGTCGATGGGGGGGCTCTATGCCTATTTCGACAGCAAGACGACGCTGTTGAACATGATCCTGTCCGAGGTGACAGCCGCCGTGCAGCGGGTTTTGTCAACACCGCCCGCAAGCGTGCAGGGTGATCCGGTGGCGCATCTGAACTGGCTGATCGCAACCCATGTGCAGATGACCGAACAGATGCAGCCGTGGTTCACGTTTTCTTTCATGGAAGCCAAGAATTTCCCGCCTGCCGAGCGGCGCAAGGCAATCGACAGCGAGGAACTGACCGAGAGCTATTTTGCCGCTGTGCTTGAGGCCGGTGTCGCCTCGGGTGTGTTTCGTGCGGATACATCGCCGCTTCTTCCAGCGCTGATCAAACCGTTGTTGCAGGACTGGTATGTCAAGCGCGCCAAGTACCACCGCCGCCGTGTCACGATTGAGACCTATATCGCCACCGTGCAGGGATTTGTGCAATCTGCCTGTCTGGCCACATTATCCGAAAGTGCCACCAGTCGCGTCACCGCCTGAAAGGTGCGCCCATGACCGGAGATAGCCCGATGCAGGACCAAGATCGCGATCTTCTGACCAACAGCCATTGGGGGGCCTATTGGGTGGATGTGGCGGATGGGCGCGTCACCGGCCTGCGGGATTTCGAGCAGGACCCCGACCCGTCACCGATCGGGCATGGCATTGTCGATGTGATGGACGGTCCGTTGCGGATTACGCAGCCAGCGGTGCGGAAAAGCTGGCTGGAGCATGGGCCCGGCGCGCGCGGTGATCTGCGCGGGGCCGAGGGTTTTGTGAGCGTCAGTTGGGACGAAGCAGAACGTCTGGTGGCAGCAGAGCTTGAGCGGGTCAAATTGCAGCATGGCAATGAGGCGATTTTTGCCGGCTCTTACGGCTGGGCCAGTGCGGGGCGGTTCCATCACGCGCAAAGCCAGCTTAAGCGGTTTCTGAACTGTATCGGCGGGTTCTCGTATTCCGTGAACACCTATAGCTATGCCGCCGCCGAAGTGATCGTGCCGCATGTCATCGGCGATTTTCTGGGCCATCTGGAGCGGGCGACCTCATGGGAGGTTCTGGCTGAAAGCTGTGATTTGTTCGTGGCCTTTGGAGGCTTGCCACTGTCCAACGGCCAGATCGGGCAGGGCGGCACCGGCGCGCATGTGCAGCGTGGCGGGATGCTGGCGGCGCGGGCGAATGGCACGCGGTTCGTGAATATCTCGCCCATGCGGTCAGATGCTCTGGACGCATTGCAGGCGGACTGGGTGGCGCTGCGGCCGTCGACAGATGCGGCGATGATGCTGGGGCTGGCGTATGTGCTGCTGGAGGAAGGGCTGCACGACCGTGCCTTTCTGAACCGCTATACCGTGGGGTTTGACCGTTTTGCGGATTACCTGACTGGCAAGGTGGATGGCATCCCCAAAACCGCTGACTGGGCCGCTGCGATCTGCGAGGTGCCAGCCGCGCGGTTGCGCGCCTTGGCCCGCGATATGGCGGGTTCAACCACCATGATCGGGATTTCCTATTCGCTGACGCGGCAGGATCACGGCGAGCAACCCTATTGGGTCGCGATCACACTGGCCGCGATGCTGGGGCAGATCGGATTGCCCGGTGGCGGGATCGGGTTCGGTTATTCCGCGATGAACAATAACGGGTTGGAGCGGCGCTATCTGCCTTATGCCGCGTTTCCGCAGGGGCACAATCCGGTCAAAAGCTTCATCCCTGTGGCGCGGATTACCGACATGCTGGAAAACCCCGGCGGCACGGTCGATTACAACGGGCGGCGGCTGACCTATCCCGATGCACGTGTGATCTGGTGGGCGGGGGGCAATCCGTTCCACCATCATCAGGACCTGAACCGTTTGCGCCGCGCATGGGCCAAGCCCGATACGGTGATCGTGAATGAATGGTGCTGGAACAGTCTGGCGCGCCATGCCGATATCGTGCTGCCCTGCACCACCGCGCTGGAACGCAGCGATATCGCGATGACGCGCAAAGACCCGTTTATCACCATGATGGACCGTGCGGTGGACCCCGTCGGGCAGGCGCGGGACGACCATGATATTTTTCGCGGCATTGCCGCCCGCATGGGGGTCGAGCAGGCCTTTACCGAGGGGCGCAGCCCCGCGGAATGGGTGCGCTGGCTCTATGATGTGTCGCGTCAGGCGGCAGCGCGGGGCGGCGTGGAACTGCCGGGATTTGATGCGCTGCAGCAGCAAGGATGGACCCGCGTGCCGGAACCCGAGCGCCGCACGATCCTGATGGAGCGGTTTCGCACCGATCCCGAGCGCTATCCGCTGAAGACCCCCAGCGGGCGGATCGAGATATTTTCGGACACGGTGGCAGGGTTCGGTTATGACGATTGTCCCGGCCATCCGGTCTGGCTGGAGCCGCTGGAATGGTTGGGGGGTGCGGGGCCGGATGCGCCGCTGCATATGATATCGACCCAGCCCAAGACCAAGCTGCACAGCCAGATGGATCACGGGCCAGTCAGTCGCAAGGCGCGGATCAAGGGGCGCGAGCCTGTGATGATGCATCCCGACGATGCCCGTGCAAGGGGGCTGGAGGAGGGGCAAATCGTGCGGATTTTCAACGCGCGCGGGGCTTGTTTCGCGGGATTGCGGATCAGCGATACGGTGCGGGCGGGCGTGGTCCAGATCGCGACGGGGGCATGGTATGACCCTGATGGCGAGACCTGTTTGCAGGGCAATCCCAACACGCTGACGCCTGACAAGGGCACATCGCGGCTGGCACAGGGGCCGATTGCCCATAGCTGCCTTGTGCAGATCGAGGCCGCCCCCGATGCGCCGACCCCGCGCATAGATTCCCCGCCCTTGGGATAAACAAATTGGAACAACTAGGCAGGTGGCGCGTTCCTTCCCTGACGAGTTTCAATCACCCGAAGGCAAGGAGCCCCGACATGGACAACCTCAAAGACGTCTATATTGACCAACTCATGGATCTTTACAGCGCCAACAAGCAGGCCAAGAAAGTCACAAGCGAATTGGCGAAAGCCGCCGAGAATGGCCAGCTCAAGCAGGCACTGGAACGCGGTGTCGAAGGCATTCAGGAAGGCTGCGATAAATTGAAGGCTCTGATCAAGACGCATGGCGGCGATCCTGACGCCGAGCATTGCAAGGGTATGGAAGGTCTGGTGCGCGAGGCGCGTGCCCATGCGCTGGATGAGGTGTTCGGCAATGCCGCGACGCGTGATGCGATGATCATCAGCCAGTACCAGCGCATGGCCCATTATGCGATTGCGGGCTATGGCTGCGTGGCAAGCTATGCCGCGCATTTGGATATGGAGAAGGATGCCACCACCCTGCGCGGGATGCTGGATGCGGCCTATTCCGGCGATCGCACCATGTCCAAGATCGCCGAAGAGAAGGTGAACGTCATCGCGGCCTGATCCGGCACGGGTCTGCGACCCCGGCAATAGCTTTTGTGACTGCCGGGGTCGTCGGTCCAAGCCTTATGACGTGCATTTTCAGGTCAGGCATGCGTCCAGAGGCAACACCTGTTCACTGTTTCGGAATACAGGCACTGTGGATCGTACCTTGGTGTCTTTTCCTGCTAAGACAGCCCCATGAGTGACAAAAAGCGCCAGATGATTCACCCCGTTTTGGACCGTGTGCCAAGGTTCCTGAAAGATCTGGTCAGTTTTACCCGCTATGCGCTCAGGCGGTTTACGGCTGATGGCATGACGCTGTCTGCCGGGGCGCTGACATTCTCGACTTTGCTGGCGCTTGTGCCGCTGATGGTGATCGCTTTTGCCGTCCTGTCCGGCTTTGCCACCTTCGATCCGGCGCGGGCGCGGATGGAGGCGCTGTTTTTCGACATTTTCGTGCCGGAAGTCGGGGCAGAGGTCGGCAATTATCTGGCGCAGTTTTCGCGCAATGCAGCCAATCTGACAGCGCTTGGCATTGTTGCACTGGCGATTACAGCCGTCATGCTGTTGTGGACCATCGAGGCGACGCTGAACCAGATCTGGCGTGTGGAAAAGCCGCGCTCGATGCGGATCAGGGTGCTGATCTACTGGACTGTGCTGACCCTTGGCCCGTTATTGCTGGGTGCAAGTTTCGTTCTGACAAGCGGCACTTTCACCACCGTGACGCAATGGGCGCGCGAGGGTGTGGGACAGGCCCAGACCGAGAGAGCGCTGCCGACGCTGGGTATGTTTTTCGCGCTTCTGACGCAGTTCCTGACCTTCACACTGCTGTTCAAGATCGTCCCTGCGCGGCAGGTACGCCTGCAGGACGCGGCCGTCGGGGGAATTATCGGTGCTTTGGGGGTGCAGCTTCTCAGATGGGGGTTTGACAGTTTCCTGACCCGCGGATCGACCTACGAGACGATCTATGGTGCCGTGGCGATCCTGCCGATCTTTCTGTTCTGGCTTTATCTGTCTTGGATTGTGGTCATATTGGGCGCGGTTTTTGCAGCCTCTTTGCCCGATTGGTGGAAAACGCATGACGTCTTGCCCAATCAGGCGCATCCCCCCGCACAAAAGCTGGCCGTGGCCATGTCCATGCTGGCAATCCTTGCACAGCATGCAAGGCAAGGGGCAACCGCGTCGCACAAGGAGCTGGAGGAAACCTCGCCTCTTGATATCCGGGACGAGCTGTTCGAGCGTCTGCGTATCGCGGGTTATATCGTTGTCACCGAGGATGATCGCGTGGCACTGATGCGCGATCTGCATGTCACGACCGTTGCCGATCTGGCGCGCGACCTTGATCTGGCGCTGGGTGCCAGCCAGCCGACGCAGGAGAAAGTCGACACGTGGTCGGTTCCCGCTGCATTGCCGGATATGTTGCAAGATCTGCACGCGGCGGAAATGACCATTCTGGCGCGCTCGTTGCATGATATGATTTTCGAAAGCGACAGCGTTTCGCCTTGATCCCTTGCCGCTGATTGCGCCCTACATTGTGTCCTGCGTGACGACGCCTTTCCAACCCAGCCCTTTATAGGTCTCGAAGCCTTCTGTCTCATGATAGGCGACCAGCCTTGTGCCTTGCCTGAAATATCCGGCTTCGGAATCAAGACCCGCCGGAAAACTGACGGTCTCGCGTAGGAAACCTGTTCCATCCGAAGAGGCGATCACACGGTTTTTCCGGTCTAGCAACAGCACGCGGGTGTTGTTTTTGACCATGTTGTCATCCATCCGCACCGAGGACACGACCGAGCGTGCCTGCGCCTCCCAATCGAAACAGGTCGCCATCACCCCGATGATACGACCGTGCTTGTCACCATTCTCGCGGATGGCGCTGGCGTAATAGGTAACCTGTTTATCGTGCAACAGGGCGGCGCGCATCGCATCCCCTGCGACGAATTCATCCCCGGATGTCTGGGCAAGAGCGGTATCGAACCATGGCAGGTCCTTGACTGACGCCCCGGTGACAGTGAATTGCTGTGGCCTCGCATTGGCCAGTATCCGCCCTTTCGTATCGCAGATCCACAGGTCGAGATAGATGTTGTAGGCGTCCAGAATGACGCCAAGGCGCTGGCTGGCAAACTGCAGGTTTGCTTTGGCCGGATCGGTCAGAGCAGTGACGAAGGACGAATCCGTCGCCCACCAACGCACGTCGCAGGTGCGCTCGTATAGGTTGCGATCTATTGTATCCACTGCGGTGAATGCGAGATCGACCAAACGTTCACCCGTAGTGTCATGGTCCATTGCGGCGACCATATCTGCCAGTTCTGACAGGCGGCGTGACAGTTCGGTCTGGATATCTTGCGCGATGGTATTGATCTCGTCACCGACACTGCCGACCTCGTCGGCCACAACAGCGAAGCCGCGCCCGAAAGGCCCGGCTTTGGCGGCTTCGATCTTGGCGTTCAGGGCCAGCATTTTCATCTGGCTCGTGATCCGCCGTATCCGGTTCACGCTTTGATTTGCGTGCATGGTGGCTTGATTGGATTGCGCCGATATCGCGTCCAGCGTGACCCTTTGACCAGAAGACTGGATCGCATCCGTGGTGTCTTTCAAGGTGCTCTCCTTTTACAACTGTAACTCAGAACGACGCGCAGGCAGGTCAGTTTAGGGTATTTATGTCTTGTTCCGGTTTTATCGCCATTCTGTCACCTCTCATCTGGCATGGCACAAGGCAGGCGCGCCAACGTTACGGGGAGCGTGTCAGATGTACGGCGCGGTACAGCACCTCGTCCCCGCCACGGTCGGTTTGCTGCAAAAGAATCCCGTGTTGCGGTGACACGACCAGATTGCGATTGCCGCCAAACAGCGGGTCATTGCCCGATCCGCCGAACAATATATCGTCGCCGTCATCGCCATAGACAGATCGTCGCCGGAATTACCGATCAGGTTGTCATTGCCAGCACCGCCATAGAGCGTATCGCGCCCTGCGCCGCCATCGACGGTGTCGTTACCCTCGCCGCCAAAGATACGGTCACTGCCGCCGCTGCACGAGATGACGCCATTGCCAGTACCACCATCAAGGATGTTGTTAGCCGCATCGCCGGTAATGGTATCATTTCCATCGCCAGCCATGATCATATTGGCCAGACCGCCGGGGCCGTTGAACGTATCGCCTTGCGCGTCGACATAGCCGGTTGTGATGAGATCATCGCCTGCGGTGCCATCCACGATCCCGTCAGGCGTGATGATCGTTGCGGTCAGGGTGACATCGTCGATATAGGCCTGCCCGCCATTACCGCCGGTGCGCCCTGCGATTACGAAGTCCCAGCCGGCTTGATCCGTGGTGAACCATTCATTCGAGGGGATTGCCGAAGTTGAAGGACATCCCATCGGGCTGTCCGTTCCCCCATGGGCCACTCGCGGTGACAAAATCCAGTGTCATCGAGGTCGAGAATGTCGAGATCTGCTCGGACTCTGTCAGGTCGGCGTTGAGGTCCAGCCGCGTGGCAGAGCCGGTGCCGTCGAACAGGACGAATTCATTGTCTGGGTCGCTGGAAATTGTCGCGTTCTGCACGCCGACATTGCCGTCGTCCCGCAGAAGGGTGGCGCCGCCAAGGTTGTCGCCGCCGTCGTCGAATGAGTTGGTGTAAGTGAAAGTGTACGACATCAGGGGTATCGCCGCAAATGCAACGATGTCCACACCTCGAACCAGCCGCTTGTCGCGACTTCAGACCGGCTCAATGTCTCAACCCTATACCGCACAATCGTTTCCAGAGGATCATTCCACTGTATTTACACACACCCTGAATAACTAACGGTTCAGGAGGCTCTCTTTTTACAAGCAGGAGCGGCAATAAATTGTAAATGTCGTGTCCGGATTGTGTTTTGGCCTGAATTCTTGCGGTTTGAGCAAATTCGGCACAAGCAGAGCTCTATTGATCCGGGGCGTTGTCAAAAATGACTGCGCCCCGGATCGGTCCCGCGCAAAAGGCTGATGCTCAGCTGCGCATCGCATCCAGCGCTGGCGTGGCTGCGTCAAGTGCGTGTGCATAGCGTTTTGTTGCCTCGGCGATCTCGGCCTCGGTCACGCAAAGCGGGGGCGAGAAGGACGTGACCGGCATGAAGGGCAGGCCACGGGTCAGCACGCCTGCCTCCATCGCGTGTTTGGCGACAAGTTTATGCGCCGTGGTGCCGGCTGGGAAACCTGCGAATTCAACGCCCGCCATCAGGCCAATGCCGCGCACGTCACCGACATGGGGGTTGTCGCCCACAGCGGCGCGCAAGGCGTCCAGCAGGACTGGACCCAGTTTGGCGGAATTCTCGACCATGTTTTCCTTTTCGATGACATCGAGATTAGCCAATGCGATGGCGGCACCTACGGGATGGCCCGAGTAGGTAAAGCCGTGCATGACCGCGCCCTTTTGCGCCGATGCGCTGGCGAAAACATCCCACATGCGGTTCGAGATGATCGAGGCGGACATCGGGAAATAGGCGCTGGTCAGACCCTTGGCCAGCGATACGATATCCGGGCGCAATCCGTAGGTGCCGCTGCCGAACCACTGGCCGGTACGCCCGAAGCCGGTGATCACCTCATCCGCGATCAGCAGGATGTCGTGACGCGCCAGAACCTCTTGCACACGGGTAAAATACCCCTCGGGCGGCAGCAGTACGCCGCCGGTGCCCATCACGGGTTCGGCGATGAAGGCCGCGACAGTATCGGCCCCTTCGCGCGCGATCATCTCTTCCAGTTCTGCAATCAGGCGGTCAGTGAATGCAGCTTCGCTCTCGCCCTTATGGGAAAAGGCGAAATGATGCGGGCACGATGTGTGCAGCACGCCCGCGATGGGCAGATCGAAAGCGGTATGATAGCCTTCAATCCCTGTCAGACTGCCGGACGCCATGGTCAGACCGTGATAAGAGCCCTTGCGCGAGATGATCTTTTTCTTGGCCGGTTTGCCGCGCAGGTTGTTGTAATAGGTGACCAGCTTCATCGCCGTGTCATTGGCATCCGACCCGGAATTGCCGAAGAACACCCGCGCCATATCCGATCCCGGTACAGTATCGCGGAACAGCGACAGCAGCCGGTCGGCCAGCCGGATCGTGGGTTCTGCTGCGGCCCCGCCGAAGAAATGCTGAAAGCTGAGGGCCTGCATCGCATCAGCGCCCGCCTGCACCAGTTCGGTGCGGCCATAGCCGATATTCACGCACCATAACCCCGCGCCCATATCCAGCAGGGTCTGGCCACTGTCGCGCGTCACCTCAACCCCGGTGGCAGAGGTATAGATCTGCGGGCCGTTTTTCTGGATATCGTCGATCGAGCTGACCGGATGGAACAGGCTCATCTTGTCCATATCGGCAAGCGAGATATTGGGAAGGTCATTCATGGCGTGGTCCTTTCAGGCGGTGGGGATCAACCGGCGCAAGCTGCGCGCGGTATTGTGGGGGTGGGTGTCAGACATGGGGTGCATCATTGCGGGCGCGCAGGGCGGCGATCAAGGCCTTGTCGCGCGCGGATTCCAGTTCGGTGATGCTGCGCCCGTTTGCCGCGCGCATGGTGCCTGCAATCAGCGCAGCCTGCACATCAGGCGTCAGCGAGGGTTCACCAAGGGTTGACCATAGGCGTTCCTGACTGGGGCCGAGATGCGCCAGATAGCCCGCCATCCCGCCATCCCCACCGCCCAGATGGTAGGCCATATGCGCGCCCAGCACCGACCAGCGCAGGCCCGGCCCGTTCACAAGGGCCGCGTCAATCGCGTCGACATCGGCGATCCCGTCCTGCACCATGAACACTGCCTCGCGCCACAGGGCCGAGGCAAGGCGGTTCGCAATATGGCCTGTTGCATCCTTTTTCAGACGCACTGGCACGCGCCCTGCCGCGCGATAGATCGCTTCGGCACGCATGATACGCGTGGGGTCGGTGCCGTAAACCTCGACCAGGGGGATCAGATGCGGCGGGTTGAACGGATGTGCCGTGATCAGGCATGCAGGGTCTTGCAGGCCGGGGGCAAGGTCGGACCATGTCAGCGCGGAAGTGGACGAGGCCAGCACGGTATCCGGCCCCATCAGCGCTTCAACCTGTGCATAAAGCGCATGTTTGACGGGGATACTTTCGGGTGCGTTTTCCTGAACAAGGTCAGCGCCGGTTACCGCCTCGGCCAGCGAAGCGCACAGGGTCAGCCTGCCCAATGGCCCCGCATCGGGGGTGATTTCCGCCAGTTGCGCCAGCGGGATTGCCATGCGTGCCTGCGCGCGCCTCAAGGCATCGGGCACGGGGTCCCAGACGCGGACATCTGCGCCGTGATGCACAAACAGCGCCGCCCAGGCCGTGCCGATCAGGCCGGCGCCCAGAATGGCGATCTGTGTTGTGCTGTCTGGCTGTGTCATCCGGTTTCCATGTTTTGCGATCGCAATTTAGAAGGCTACTTTCAGACTGGCAAGGGGGTATTCATTCGCCCATAAACGGTTAAAATATGTCTACCGGATTGCGTTTTTCGTGGAACGCTTAATCACAATACTTTATGCGATCACAAAAAAGAGACAGATCGCATGCCACAGCTTTCAACGGTTCCAAACCGCGCCCCGCTATCCGAGGCCAGTCAATTCCTAAAGGCCTGTCCCGATGTGCAGGCCATCGACATCGTGCTGAGTGATTTGCATGGCGTCGGACGGGGCAAGATCATCCGGCGTCATGAATTGGAAAGCCTGTTCACCTCGGGGCGCGGGATGCCGGCCTCGTTGTTCGCGCAGGATGTGTCGGGCCATGATGTGGCGGGTGCGATTGCCGTGATGCGGGATGGTGGCGGTGACAGCCGGTGCTGGCCGGTGGCGCATACTTTGGGCTACCAGACGGCCACGGGACGCGGGCTTGTGCTGTTGCAGATGGAAAGCGCGGATGGCGCGCCCAATCCGCTGGACCCGCGCCATGCGCTGCTGGTGCAGATTGCACGGGCGCAACAGATGGGCTTTACCCCGATGGGGGCTTTGGAGCTGGAATTTTATCTGGTCGATCAGGCGCGCGATGCCGAAGGACGGCCCCAGCCTGCGCGCGCGCCGATGACGGGGCGGCGTCTGACGGGGACCAATTGCATGTCCGTGGACGAGCTGGACGAGATGGCCCCGTTTTTCGATGCGGTCTACGAGGGGGCAGCGGCGCTTGATCTGCCGCTGGAAAGCCTGATCTCGGAATATGCAGCAGGACAGTTCGAATTGACGCTGCGCTACCGCGAATTGGCGCGGGCGGCGGATGACATCGTGCGGGCCAAGCGGTTGCTGCGGACCACTGCAAGGCGGTTCGGGATGGAGGCGTGTTTTATGTCCAAACCGTTCTCGCACAGTTCGGGATCAGGGATGCATTTGCATCTGTCGCTGCTGGATTCGGGCGGTGCGAATGTCTTTGCCGATCCGTCCGAGGGGGCATTGTCGCAGGTGATGCTGCAGGCCATCGGCGGTATCCGGTCCAGCATGGCCGCGTCGATGCTGGTGCTGGCGCCGGTGCTGAACAGTTGGCGGCGCTTTGCCGGAACGGTCTATTCGCCCGCGTCGAATACATGGGGGGTTGAGGATCGCAATGTCGCCCTGCGGATTCCGGCGGGCGGGGCCACGTCGCGCCATTTCGAGCATCGTGTGGCGGGTGTCGATGCCAACCCCTATCTTGTGGCGACCATTGTGCTGGGGGCTGCACTGGACGGGATTGCCGCAGGCATGGACGCTGGCCCCGAGGGTGTGGGCGGCGCCGCAGCCTATCCGCCGATGCCAAGCGGTTGGCTGGATGCGATTGTGCAGTTCGAGGGCAGTGACAGTATGCAGGCGCTGCTGGGCGCGCCGCTGCACCGGATGTTCACGGCGGTGAAACGCGGGGAACATGATGCACTGGCGGTGACAGTGACCGATCTTGAATGGCAGCTATACGGCACCACCCTATGACCACCCAAACCCCTTTCGGCCTTGGCCCTATCGAAACCCAGCCCCTGCACGAACAGGTCTATGAGCGGTTGCGCCATGCGCTGATGTCAGGCCAGATCGCGCCGGGGCGCAAGCTGACCTCTCGCAAGCTGGCGGCAGAGTTGGGAACCAGTGACATGCCGGTGCGGTCGGCGCTGATGCGGTTGCAAGCTTTGCATGCGCTGGACCAGCTTGCCAATGGGTCGATGATCCTGCCTGCGATGACGCGGGCGCGGTTCTCGGACCTGATGACAACACGGCTGATCTGCGAACCTGCGGCCACGCAACAGGCGGTAAACGGGCTGGACCGTGCCGGACTGGTCAAGCTGCGACAGGTGGCGATGGCCCTGACCGCCGCTGCCGAGGATCAGGATATTGACGCCTATCTCCTGCACAATCATGACTTCAAGTTCAGCATTTATACCGCCTGCGGATCGCCCTCGCTGTTGTTTTTGATAGAAACGCTGTGGTTGCAGGTTGGCCCCTTTCTGCGCCAGTTCAGCGGACAGTTCGACAATGACCTGCGCGGGATTCTGGCGCTGGATTACCATGACGAGATCGTCAAGCATCTGGAGGAGGGTGATGGCGAGGCTGCGGCCGCCCTGCTGGCCCGCGATATCCGCGAAGGTTATGACTTTTTGATGCAACACGCGCAGTTCGAATAGCCGTTTTTACGGCATGTGCGGCATCATGGTGCTGGCGACAGCCGTGCAAAAGTGTGTGGCTGGCTTGGCTGGTCAACCCTTGTGCGCCCTTTCGCGAACCGCTTGTGCTGAAAGAGCGGGGCAGAGTCCTTCAGCGTGCGCCGGGCGGGATGGACAGGCAAGCCCGCCTTGGGGCATAAGTAAACTTGCGTTTGCGGGCGAAAGCCCGTTGGTTTCTACCCAATCGGATTTCGAGTTTTTTTTATGATTGATATTCTCAAGATACTGAATCTGGGTGTGGAGGACGGACAACCAGATCGTGACAGTAGCGATATCGGTCGCACCGGTATCTCGTTCATCTTCATCACTTACGGGTTGATAATCTGCTGTGGCTGGTCGGTGCTGGCTTTCTTTAGTGGCGAGACACTGTTGTTTCTGATCGCTGTGCAGGCTCTGAGCGGATTTGGTCTTGCCCGCCTTTTGAAAACGCGGGTCTCGCTTTTGTGCGTCAACATGGTCTGGCTGATATCCACCAATATCGCGATTTTTCTGGCCGCCGTTATTGTGCATCCTTCGGGGCTTCTCGCTGTGATGCTGATCCCTTTGGCCGGTTTCCCCTTTGCCCTGTTTTCCCCAAGCAGGCAAATGCCATTTCTGGTGGCTACGACGGCCTTGCCCGTTGGACTTTGGGGGCTGTGGTTCTGGTTGAATGACGGGTTTCCTGTGCTGATCGCAGAAGATATCGCGGCAGGCATCTATGCCCCCGCTGCGTTTCTGACTGCGTTCAGTATGGTGATCCTGCAACTGCTGTATTACGCAAATGCGACCGAAAACTATGCCAAAAGTCTGGAACGGGCGCGGCGCGCGGCCGAGCAATCCAGCCGCGCCAAGACAGCCTTCCTGTCAGGCATCAGCCACGAGATGCGCACACCCTTGCACACGGTGATCGGCATGGCCGATCTGATCCGTGACGAGGTCAAGGAAAGCGGAAACGCACATCTATCGGATTATCTAGGTCACATCGCTGATGCGGGTCATACCTTGCTGGGTACAGTGGAAAAGACGATGCATTTTGCAGATGTCGCAGCGCGACGGGCGCCTGTGACCTTGCAGCCAGTCTGTGTGTTCATAACCATCGGGAAGGTTCTGGACCGTAGCCGCGCCGAGGCAGAGCGTCTTCAGGTCACTCTGCAGGTCGAACCAACAGATGCAAAGGTGTTGGCGGACGAGTCCCTGCTGGAGGATGCACTGGCGCAGATCGTCGAGAACGCGCTGCGCTATTGTGACAAGAATGGCGTTGTCAGCGTGGCTGTGCGCCGCCACCGCGCCCATCACTACCGTATTGTGGTCAAGGATGATGGACCCGGGTTTGGTACGTTCGACCCCGATCTGGCCTTTGCGCCTTTCGAGAGGCTGGACCAGACCGCAAGCACAACCTTCGGCGCGGGTCTGGGTTTGCCTATCGCCCGTATCAAGGCCGAGGTGATGGCGGGGCGGGTCGGTATCAATCTTGGTGTCGCCAAGGGCGCTGAGGTCTGGATCGAACTGCCGGAAGCCGTGGAACACGCCGCCGAATAGCCCATGGCTTGAAACGGGCAGGCCGCAGTCATCCCCCTCAGTCGGTTATCCGGCCGTGAACGGATCTTGCGCGCAGGGCTTCGCGGATCAGGGTGCAGATCAGGGCGGGGTTTTCCTCATGGGCAAGGTGTCCCAGATCCGGCAGGCGGATGTAGCTCGCATCTGGCAGGCTGGCGGCGGCGCGCTCGGACACATCGGGGGGCACGGCCTTGTCGTTACTGCCAGCGATCAGGGTGACGGGCGTGGTGATCTTCGGCAGATCGTCCAGCAGGCGGTCGAGTTTCCATTGCGACATCATCAGCAGGGTGGAATCGACATGACTTTTGTCGCGGATCAACCGCCCGTAAAGCGCCATGCCCTGCGCGTCCAGATCAGAGCCTGTCGAGCGGATCAGAGACTGAATCCGCCCCTGACCCGAGACCGAGCGTACGAATAGTCCCGCTGTCAGCGGGTTGAGGGCCAGCAGCTTGGCTAGCGCAGGAAACAGCCAGCCCGCAACGCCCTTGAAGGGGCCAAGTGCCGCGTTCAGGCCGATCACGACAGGGGTTTTGCCTTGCGCCGATTGCAGGCGTTGCGACAGGCGCAGCGCGATGGCGGCACCGGCGGAATGGCCGATGATCGCATCGGGTTGCCAGCCCTGCGCGGCGCACAGACTGGCGATATCATCGGCCATCATCTCAAGCCCGCAGCGCTGGCGCGCACCCAGAGCAGTGAAGCCCTGACCCGGCAGATCAAGGGCAATCACGTGAAAATCGCGCGCCAGATCCGGCAGGATATCGCGCCAGCTATGGGTGGCACCGCCTGCGCCGTGGATCAGCAGGATCGTGGGGCCGGTGCCGGATTCCTGCACATGCCAGCGGTGCGGGCGGTTGGGCACCAGTCGCGACAGGGCGGCATTGGGCCAGCTTGGCAGATCGCGCGCCCAGTCCACGCCTCAGCCCTCCAAGGCGGCGGATATCGCACCGCTGAGACGTTTGGCATCGGCGCGGGGCAGGGCGATATAGGGCGCGCCCATTTGGGCCGCGAGACCGCGCAGCGCCTCTTGCGGGCGGACCGAGACATCCAGAACCAGCCCCGCAATGCCCTGTGCGCGCAAAATGCGGGCAAGCGTTTCGGCATCGGCGGCGGCGCGGGGGCGGTCAGGCAAACCGTCCAGCGCGATATTGGCGCGCCCGTCGGTCAGAAGCGCGAGCGTCGGGCTAAGACCGCGACTGCGCGCTTGCATTGCCAACTCGCCTGCTGCTTTCAGACCTGCGGCCAAAGGTGTGCCACCACCACCGGGCAGGCCGGCCAAACGGCGTTTGGTTTGCACAAGCGAGCGTGTGGGCGGCAGCAACACCTCGGCACCGGCACCCCGAAAGGCGATGAGGGCAACATGGTCGCGGCGGGCATAGGCCTCGCCCAGCAGCAGCTCGACCGCGCCTTTCGCCTCGCCCAGTCGCGCCATGGCGGCAGAACCTGAGGCATCGACAACAAAGATCAGCAGGCGGTCGGATGTTTCCTCAAAGCGTTTCAGGCGGATATCGGCAGGGCGGATCAGCAGGCCCTTGGCGTCAGGCGTGATTTTGCGGCGCATCGGTTGCCACGGGGCGGCGGCGCGCAATGTGGCAACCAGATCAATCCGCGCGGTGCCGTCCAGCCGACCGGGGCGTGAGGGCAGGGGGCGACCGCGCCGGTTGCCCTTGTGCCGCGCACCTGCGCCACCCGATCCGGTGGCGCCGCGCGCCGTAGCCTTTGCGATGATCCTGTCCAGCAGATGCGCGGGCAACAGGGCACGCACGGCTTCGATCAGCAGCTCGTCGGGGATGCCTGACAGCGGTCCGGGATTCTCGCCCTCGGCCGGTTGATCTTCGGGCGGTGGGGGCGGGTCTTGCGGGGCGTCGTCCTGCGGTTCGTCGTCGGCGGGGATCACCGTGGCGCGGGACGGATAGACCAGTGTTGCAGCGATGGTGACATCCTCGGCCTCGATCCGGTCATGGCCCATCAACGCTGCATGGGCGCGGGCCACGCGCAGGGCCAGCAGGGGCGCGCGCAGGCTGTCGATGCCGAAGCGCAAAGCGATGGTGACAAGGCTGGCCACGTCATTATCGTTGGCGGTTATCGTGGCAAGCCGCGCGCGGGCGGTGACCAGTTCGGACAGGTTGATGCGGGGCGAGGTGATTTCCTGCGCGCCGATCCCGTCAAGATCCAGATGGAAGGCCAGCCGTTCGGTCAGGGCAGGGGGTGCATTTTCCTCGTCCCCCGCGCCTTCGTCCAGCATCACAAGGCAATGACCCTGATCCGCGTCCAGCACCTGCGCCAGTTTCGCGGCCAGATCGGGACCGGCACGTTCTGCCATGGCCAGCACAAGGGCCGCAGGTGTCGCGGTCAGCCCCTTGTTCAGCACAAGCCTGTCTCCGGCAAGGGTGGCGGCCAGATCAATGCCGCCGAAAAGCTGTTCGTCCGAGATGGTGGGATGCAGTTTGCGCGCGGGCAAAGGCAGGATATGAAGCAGATCGGCAAAAGCCTGACGCGGCGGGCCCATGCGGGCGCGCAGGCACAGACCCTTCAGGCCGACAGGATCAACCGCCAGAAGTTGCAGCGCCAGACAGGCACTTTGCCATCTGTCGGCCCCCTCGCTCACCCCAGCACATCCGCGACGGTGCGGGCCACGCGGGTGGCTGATCCCGCCTCGTCCAGTGGATCGCGGCGCAGGCGGTGGCTGAGGGCCGATGGTGCGATGGCGCGCAGATGATCGCGGGTGAGGGTTGTATCCTCAAGGTAGGCGGCCAGAGCGCGGGCGGTGCGCAGCAGGGTCAGCTCGCCGCGCAGACCGTCCGAGCCGAGGGCGACGCAAAGTTCGGCACAATCGCGCAGGATCGGGTCGGGTGTTACGATCTGCTTCAGGGCGGTGCGGGCGGCCAGAATGCGGTTGCGGATCTTGGTATCGGCGCTGCGCCAGCGTTTCATGAAGGCGGCATTGTCGGATTCAAACCCGTCGCGGCGGCGGATCACCTCGATCCGTTCCTCGATATCGGTGGGCGAGCGGACCTCGACCGACAGGCCGAAACGGTCGAGCAATTGCGGGCGCAATTCGCCTTCCTCGGGGTTGCCGGAGCCGACCAGCACGAAGCGGGCGGGGTGACGGATCGACAGGCCTTCACGTTCCACCACGTTTTCACCCGACTGGGCCACGTCCAGCAGCAGATCGACGATATGATCCTCCAGCAGGTTCACCTCGTCGATATAAAGGTATCCGCGATTGGCCCGCGCCAGCAGTCCGGGTTCAAACGCTTTCTCGCCCCGCGTCAGGGCGCGTTCGATATCCAGCGCACCGACGACACGGTCCTCGGTTGCCCCCAGCGGCAGATCAATCACAGGCGTCGGGCGCGAGATCACTTTTTTCGACCCTATTTCCGCCCATTCCGGGCAATCCTCGACCCGAGCCGAGTTCACGGGGCAGCCTTCGACCGCTGTGATCGGGGGAAGCAGGGCCGCCAAGGCGCGCACGGCAGTAGATTTGCCAGTGCCGCGATCGCCGAACACCAGAACGCCGCCGATGCCGGGGTCGATCGCGGTGAGGATCATCGCCTGTTTCATCGCGGTTTGCCCAACGATGGCCGAAAACGGGAAGGGAGAAGTCATGCAGGTCTGTCCAGTCTGTCCAATGGGCTGACGCCCTGCCAGCTTCCTGCATCACCAAGGACACGGAAGCGGGCGTAAAGTTCCTCGCGGAACCAGTTGCCTTCGCGCACGGCGCGGATCGCCTGTGCGTGGGGGCCGTCCTTGCGGGCAAAATCGGCCATGCTGTCGGTGTCTGGCCAGATCGAGAATGTCACCTGATGGAACAACGGCACCTCGCCGATGCCGATCTTGAAGGCGACATTGGTGTCCGATCCGATCATCAGGCTGACATCGGGCACCTTGCGCCAGAATTGCAGCGCAACCGATGGTTTGATGGTGGCGCGCGTCAATGCTGCCAGCGGGCCGGGGCTGGGGGCTTCGGTCACGGTGAAAGGAGCGACACCCGACCAGACGCCGCGGGCTGATGTGGGGGTGAGGAACACGGTCCAGTCCTCAGTCGCGCGGCGGCGGTAGCGTTGGAAGATGCGGGCCTGCGCTGTCTGTCGGCGGGCTGTTTCCTCGTCCGGCCAGGTTGCCAGAATGGCATAGACGGCCGTGTTCGGGATCGGCGTGAAACCCTCGCCCGTGCCCGAGCCGCAGAGTTTCCAGAACCCGATATCTGCCACGCGGGGCAGGGACAGGCGGGCCGCGCCCATCATCGTCAGCGCCCAGATCCTGTCGGTCAGGCTGGCAAAGCGGAAAAAGCTGATACTGACGGCTTGCATCGGTTACTTTCAGGTCATGTGTCAATTTAGTCTGACATGTCACCGCAGAATTGAAAAGAGAGCAAGCTTGCAGATTGTAAACTAAACTAGACATGTTACAGTTGACAGATGATGACACGAGTCGACCCCCGTCTTGCTGACGAAGCCACCCGCGCGCTAGCGCCACATGCCGTTGTAATCGGTGCCGGTCTGGGCGGTCTTGCCTCGGCCATGCGATTGGGGGCGCGCGGTTATCGTGTGACTGTGATCGACAGGCTGGACATGCCCGGCGGGCGTGGTTCATCCATCACGCAAGGCGGGCACAGGTTCGATCTGGGTCCAACCATCGTGACGGTGCCGCAAATCCTCAAGGAATTATGGGCCATCTGCGGACGTGACTTCCATACAGAGGTCGATCTTCGCCCGATGGACCCTTTTTATCAGATCCGCTGGCCGGACGGGTCAAGCTTTACCGCCCGTCAGGACACCAACGCCATGCGCGCCGAGGTCAAGCGCCTGTCGCCCGGTGATTTGCCAGGCTACGAGAAGTTTTTGAAAGACAGCGAGGCGCGCTACTGGTTCGGGTTCGAGGATCTGGGCCGCCGTTCCATGCACCGGTTTACCGATTTGCTGAAAGTGCTGCCCACCTTCGTCAGGATGCGCGCGGACCGATCCGTCTATGCTCACGCCGCCAAGCGGTTCAAGGATGAGCGGTTGCGGATGGCGTTTTCCTTCCATCCGCTGTTCATCGGTGGCGATCCGTTCAACGTGACCTCGATGTATATCCTTGTCAGCCATCTGGAAAAGGAATTCGGCGTTCATTACGCGATGGGCGGCGTTGCCGCCATCGCGCAGGCAATGGCCCGCGTGATCGGGGAACAGAACGGTCTGCTGCGGTTGAAAACCGATGTGGACGAAATCGTCGTCGAGAACGGGCGCGCCGTGGGCGTCAGGCTGGCGGGCGGCGAGAGGATTGACGCCGATATCGTGGTGTCCAACGCCGATGCGGGGCACACTCATACGCAGCTGTTGCGCAACCATGCCGCCAAACGCTGGACCGACAAGAAGCTCAAGAAATCGCGTTGGTCGATGGGGCTATATGTCTGGTATTTCGGCACCAAGGGGACGCGCGATAAATGGGCCGATGTGGGCCATCACACGATCCTGAACGCGCCGCGGTACAAGGGTCTGGTGAACGACATCTTCATCAAGGGCAAGCTGGCCGACGATATGAGCCTTTATGTCCACCGTCCCAGCGTCACTGATCCGTCGGTCGCACCCGAGGGGGATGATACGTTCTATGTCCTCAGCCCCGTGCCGCATCTGGGGCATGACAATTCTGTGGAATGGAAGACGGAATCCGCTGTCTACCGCGACAAGATGATCAAGGTGCTGGAGGAGCAGTTGCTGCCCGGTCTGACCGATCATCTGACCGAGGAGCTGATTTTCACGCCCGAGGATTTCCGCGACCGTTACCTGAGCCCCTACGGATCGGGTTTCTCGATCGAGCCGCGCATTCTGCAAAGCGCATGGTTCCGACCCCATAATGTCAGCGAAACCGTGCCGGGCCTGTTTCTTGTAGGGGCTGGCACGCATCCCGGCGCAGGTCTGCCCGGTGTCATTTCCAGCGCCGAGGTGCTGGATACGCTGGTTCCCGATCCCGAAATGATATTGGCGGCACGCAGATGATTGATCCCCGCGACATGGCCCATTGCGAAGAGGCGATCCGCCATGGATCGCTGTCCTTTCACGCAGCGTCACGGCTTTTGCCGACAAAAGTGCGCGATCCGGCGCTCGCGCTTTATGCGTTTTGCAGGCTGGCCGATGATGCGGTTGATTTGCAGCCTGAAAAGGCGCGTGCCGTGCTGTCATTGCGCGACCGTCTGGATCTGGCCTATCGCGGGCGGCCGCTGGATGCGCCTGCGGATCGGGCTTTTGCCGCGATGGTGGAAGATTTCGACATGCCGCGCGCCTTGCCCGAAGCCCTGCTTGAGGGGCTGGCCTGGGATGCAATGGGCCGTCGTTATGCAACGGAATCAGAGCTTTATGACTATTGCGCGCGGGTCGCGGCCGCTGTCGGCGCAATGATGTGCGTGCTGATGCGTGTGCGCTGCCCCGATGCGCTGGCGCGGGCCTGCGATCTGGGTGTCGCGATGCAATTGACGAATATCGCCCGTGATGTGGGCGAGGATGCGATGGAGGGGCGGCTTTATCTGCCGACCGATTGGCTGGCCGAGGCCGGTCTGACGCCCGAGCAGTTTCTGGACAATCCCCGCCCGACCAAGGCTGTGCGGCAGATGGTGCGGCGGCTTCTGGTGCAAGCCAACCGGCTTTATGCACGCTCCGAGGCTGGCGTCGCTGGCTTGCCGCGTGCCGCGCGTCCGGGGATTTTTGCGGCGCGGTTCATCTATGCGGGTATAGGCGCGCAAGTGCAAAAGGCGGGCTATGATTCCTTTACCACGCGGGCCCATACGTCCAAGCCGCAGAAGATCGGCTGGCTGGGCCTGTCGATGCTGCGCGCCGGGACAACGATGGTGATGCCAAAATCTGCGCTGCTCTATGCCGCGCCATTGGATGAGGTGCGATTTCTGGTCGATGCCGCCGCGCGCTATCCTGCGCGGCAGGCCAGCCGCTCGGATGCGTTCATCGGCGCATTGGCGCAACTGGAGCATCATAGCCGCAAACAAAGGGCGGCCTTGATAACACGGGCAGAAGCAGCTAGCTGATCTTTATGGATTGGCTTTTATTTCTGGTATTTTTGGGCGCCTGCCTTGGTGCGGGTCTCACAGGCGGGTTGTTCCAGCCTGGCGAGTGGTATCGCAACCTCAACAAACCGTCATAGACGCCGCCGGATTGGGTGTTTCCTGTCACGTGGTTCGTGCTGTACGGCTGCATGGCGGCTGCAGGTGCGCGGGCGGCGGTGTTGCCTGACAGCCAGTATGCGATGGCGTTCTGGGCGCTGCAAATTGCGCTGAACGGGCTTTGGACGCCGGTTTTCTTTGGCTTGAAACGGATCAGGTTGGGATTTGTCGTTGTGTCTTGCCTTTGGCTGGCCGTTTTTGGTGCGATGATCGCACTGTGGCAGGTTGACTGGATCGCAGGAGCATTGTTTGCGCCCTATTTGCTGTGGGTCACGATTGCCGCCTCGTTGAATGGTGCGGTGTGGCGGTTGAACCCTGCGGTGGCGCGTGGTGCCTAAAGCGGGTCTGTAAAGGTCCAGCGCGGGCGGCGCGGGACGCGGACAGCCAGCATGGGTTTCAGAAGCGGGCTGCGGAATCGCACGAGATCCAGCGCCTCGTGCACGCCGACAGTTTCCACACCATCAAGCTGCGTTTTCACGGCAGAGCGGCTGTAGAAAGGCGCATCCAGCATATTCTTGACCTGATGCGGCTGATAGCCGGCATCGGCCCGCGTTTCCCGCGCCACGGCCCAGAGACTGCGTTTCATCCGCACCTTGGGGGGCAGGGGGATCGACTCCGCATTACCCGCCGCGTCAAAGCGGATTCCAGCGGCGAGTTCGCTGCCATCCAGCCGTGTCGCATCGTAGAAACATGTGCTGCCGCCGTTCGTGGGATAGCGGCCCCATGTCCAATAGGTGAAATCATCCTCTAGGGCGCGGGTGCCGAAATTGGCGTCGAAATAGCCATGCCCCTGCCATTGCCAACCGGGGCTGTTCAACTCGACGCTGATCGTCGAGGTGGGGGCGAAAGGCCGCCAGATATGCGCGCCATCCGGGGTGAGGGGCAGTTCCACGCTTGTGATTGCGGAAGGTGTGATGCGGATCTGACCGCGCACGCGGCTGATCACGGGCGGGCCGGATATTTCGTCGATGTCGATGATCAACGCGTCATCTTCCCAGCGCATCATCGAGGGGCCGACCTCGAACCGCGAATCTGTCTGGCGCAGGGCAGATCGGCCGCGATCTGTCATGGTGAAGCGTCCGCCGGGGCCATAGGTTGCCACATTGATGCAACAATGGTTGGCCGGATCGCGCCGCCCCGACCAGCGGTACCAAGGTGAGAAGACCGAACCGATAAAGCCGATCACCGACACAGCGCGGGTGCCGTCATCGCTTATGCCGTCGACATACCACCAGGCGTAACCGTTTGCCGGGACGTCGAGGTTGAAGAAAGGTCGCTCAAGATCGCTGCGGCCGCGTGCCTGGCGGAGAGCGTCGCCATCGGCACGCCCGCCCCTGGATGTGTTCCGCCCCCCGCCAGATACAGACCCTTGATCTGCGTCCGCGCCGTTGGACGCTGAAAGGCCGCCATCATGCCGTGCGGGCTCTGCCCGTAAAGCGATCCGGTCGAGGCGGGAAAAAGACGGTTGAACCCCTGCGGCGTGGTCAGTGCCTCTGGCCCCGGCAATGTGTCGAAGGTCAGCCCGAAACGGGCGAGAGAGTGGAACGTTTGCGTCTGACATGCGCTGAAATCCTCAGGGGTCGAAATGGGGGTCGATGTTGGGCCGCTGGTGGGTGGTGCATTCGCGATGATCTCGAACCGCTCGGTCTGGGGCGGCGGCGTGCCCTGCCCGCGATCCTCGGCGCCGATATAGAGTGTGGGATCGCGGGGGTGCGCGCCTTTTTCCAGCGCTGCGAATTCGGCGCGCGGATCAGCGCAGAAAAAGACGTTGTGATGCGCCAGATCGGGGCCTGATGGCTGCGCGGCAAAGCTCCAGACCTGCGCGGACAGGCTGCGCGCCGTGCTGCGCGTCACGGTGGCGACATCGCTGACATCCCCGCCAAGCGCTCCTGTCGCCAGCGCACGGGGATCGCCGTTGAAAATCACTGTGCTGGCGGGGATCACCTCGCCATTGGCCAGATGCACGGCGTTGACCTGTCCCTTGTCCGTTGCGATCTGCGCGATTTGGGCATTGTAGCGGAACTGAACGCCGCGATCTTTGGCAAGACCTGCGATTGCCGCTGCTAACCGGTGCATACCGCCTTTGACACACCAGACGCCTGCCGCCTCGGCCTGCCAGATCAAGGCAAGGATCGCGGGCGAGAGGTAGGGCGAGCCGCCTACATAAGTGGCATAACGCCCGAAAAGCTGCGCCAGACGCGGATCGCTGAACTGTCGCGCCAGCATAGCGGCCAGACTGGATTGCGGTGCCATTGCGGCGATCAGCGAGGGGTGGCGCATCACATAGGCGCTGAGAGATGACAGGCTGGGTTCTGCCGCCTGCATCATCGGGGCATCGAATGCGGCGTAAAGCTGTGCGGCGCGTTTGCTGAAGGCCTCGAACTCGCGCACGGCGCGCGGTCCGGCAAAGGCGCGGATTGCTGCGGCGCTGGTGTCAGGATCGGCGTGCAGATCAAGACTGCTGCCATCCGGCCACCAGTGACGGGCCAGAATATCCTGTGGAATCAAGGTAACATGATCCTCCAGTCGCGCGTCTGCGGCGGCAAAAAGGTCATCGAAGACGTGCCGCATAGTCAGGACGGTCGGCCCTGCATCCACTGGCCCTGCCTGCGATGGAAGGGTGCGCATCTTGCCGCCGGGGGTCGCGTGACGCTCCAGCACCAGCAACTCGCGTCCGGTCTGCCGTGCAAAACCGGACAGGCGCAAGGCGGCGGCAAGGCCTGCAATGCCTGCGCCGATAATGACAATTCTGTCTGATGGGGCCGCGTGGTCTTTGGGCATTTTTAGCAAACCTCTTGTCTGGATTGTTGACTCAACGGGTCAAAGTGTCCAGTATGATTTACACATTGGTGTCGGATTTACCTGACATCTTGGGCGAAAGGGCCGCTGAAATGGGTTTGAATACGCGTATCGACGCTGCTGTTTCACGGGCTATTGCGACAGGACGGGGGGGTGTGGCCCCCTCAAAACTGTCTGCGGCGCTGGACTATTCAACATCACCGGGCGGTGCGCGGATCAGGCCGACGATCCTGATGTCGGTTGCGATGGCCTGCGGGGACGACAAGCCCGCGCTGTCCGATGCGGCGGCGGCGGCGCTAGAGTTGATCCATTGTGCCAGTCTTGTACATGACGATCTGCCCTGTTTCGATGATGCCTACACACGGCGCGGCAAGCCATCAGTGCACCGCGCGTTTTCCGAGCCTCTGGCGGTGCTGGCGGGTGACAGCCTGATTGTGCTGGCCTTCGAGGTGCTGGCGCGTGAGGCCAAGCACGACCCGATGCGCTGCGCCGAACTGGTGCTGACTCTGGCACGACAGACGGGGATGCCAAACGGGATTTGTGCAGGTCAGGGTTGGGAGAGCGAGGCGCAGATTGATCTGTCCGCCTATCACCGGTCCAAAACCGGTGCCTTGTTCATTGCGGCAACCCAGATGGGTGCCGTGGCCGCAGGGCAGGAGGCCGAGCCGTGGTTCGAACTGGGCGCAAGAATTGGCGAGGCGTTTCAAGTCGCGGATGATCTGCGCGATACGCTTTATGATGCAGAAACATTGGGCAAGCCGGTGGGTCAGGATGATCTGCACGGGCGTCCAAATGCCGTTGCTGCCTTGGGCGTTGACGGGGCCATAAGGCGGCTCAAGGATATCCTGGGTGGGGCCATCGCCTCGATCCCGGCTTGCCCTGGCGAGGCGCAACTGGCTGAGATGGTTCGCAAACAGGCCGAGCGCCTGACACCTGTGGCCCCGGCCCGCAGCGCAAGGTAACATCATGAGCGATGCGGCCACAGGCCAAGGAACGGCGCGCCCCAAGGGGCTGCGCCTGACAGGCTGGTTCCATCGCCTTATCGCCAAACCATCCTTCCAGACATGGGCCAGCCGGTTCCCCCTGACGCGCGGAATCGCGCGGCGGGAAGGGGCCGAGATGTTCGATCTTGTGGCCGGTTTTGTGCAATCACAGGTTCTTATGGCCGTGGTCGAATTGCGGCTGCTGCACCGGTTGATAGACCGGCCGCACAGTGCCGCGGGCTTGGCGCATGAGGCAGGAATCGCGGTCGAGCGGATGGAAATCCTGTTGCAGGCGGCCGCCGCGCTTGGCCTGATCAGGCGACAGCGTGACGGGCGTTTTACCATTGCGCGCAAAGGTGCCGCGATGCTGGGCGTGCCGGGGCTTGAGGCGATGATCCTGCATCACCGCGCCTTTTACCGCGATATGGAAGATCCCGTGGCGCTGTTGCGCGGCGAGGTGGATACCGAACTGGCCAATTTCTGGCCCTATGTCTTTGGCGCGCGCGGCGACGTTGATCCGGCTGTGACGCAGACCTATTCCGATTTGATGGCCGACAGTCAGGGGCTTGTTGCGCAGGATACCCTGCGTCTGGTCGATCTGTCAGGCGTTACCCGCCTGCTGGATGTGGGCGGTGGATCGGGGGCGTTTTTGCTGGCGGTCGCGCAGGCCTGTCCCAAACCGGAACTGATGCTGTTCGATCTGCCCGATGTTGTGCCCACAGCACGGAGCCGTTTCGATGCGGCGGGGCAGGGCGCACGGCTAATGGTGCATGGCGGATCGTTCCGCAGCGATTCGTTGCCGGACGGTGCTGATGCAATATCGCTCATTCGCGTGCTTTATGATCATGCCGATGACACCGTGCGCGGCCTGCTGTCCAAAATATATGACACATTACCGGCTGGCGGGCGGCTGATCATCTCGGAGCCGATGTCGGGAGGCGCTGCGCCGGAACGCGCCGGAGATGTGTATTTTGCCTTTTACACCATGGCGATGCGAACTGGAAAAACCCGTTCTTCTGAAGAAATAAGCCGTTTTTGCAAGGAAGCAGGCTTTGTCCAGATCAAGAGACCCGCATCACATCGCCCCTATGTCACCTCTGTTGTGACCTGTGTGAAGCCCTCCTGACAAGCAGCTGCGCTAACTGTCAATTTATGTTGACAGTCCGGTCTGTAAGATTAAACTGACATATAACGAAGCAACACGATCCGGGTCTTCCTGATCCGATCTCGCAGCCACAGGAGGGGGCCATGCAAACACAAGCAGTCCTTCTGAACGGTCCCCGCGACCTGTCTGTGGAGCATCTGGCGTTGAACGACCCGGGCGCAGGCGATCTGGTTGTCGAAATCGCACATTCAGGCATTTCCACCGGCACCGAGAAACTTTTCTGGTCCGGCCAGATGCCGCCATTCCCGGGAATGGGCTATCCTTTGGTCCCCGGTTACGAGGCGGCTGGCGAGGTTGTCGAGGCGGGTGCAGACACCGGATACCGTGTTGGCGATCATGTCTTTGTGCCCGGCGCAAGCTGCTACCGCGATGCATTCGGTCTGTTCGGCGGGGCGGCGCGCCGTCTTGTAACATCGGCTGATCGTGTCACGCGAATCGATGCTGGTATTGGGGCTGAAGGTGCGTTGCTGGCGCTGGCCGCAACTGCGCGCCATGCGATGGCGGGGATGGATAAAACGGTTCCCGATCTGATCATCGGCCATGGTGTTCTGGGTCGGTTGCTGGCCCGTCTGACGATTGCCGCCGGAGCGCCCGCGCCCACCGTGTGGGAGGTCAATGCAGATCGCCGCACCGGGGCCGATGGCTATGAGGTGATTGCGCCCGAGGATGACACCCGCCGCGATTATCGCGCGATCTATGATGCTTCGGGCAATGGTGCACTGCTCAACGAGCTGGTGACGCGCATCCGCAAGGGCGGCGAGATCGTTCTGGCGGGCTTTTATACAGATCCCCTTAGCTTTGCCTTTCCGCCGGCCTTCATGAAAGAAGCGCGGTTTCGCATCGCAGCGGAATGGGCGCGTGACGATCTGACAGCGACCCGTGCGCTTGTCGAAAGTGGTGCTTTGTCGCTGGCGGGGCTGATCACGCATCAGTCCGCCGCAAAAGACGCACCCGCAGCTTACAGGACGGCCTTTGATGATCCGGCCTGCCTGAAAATGATATTGAACTGGAAGGACGCAGCGTGAAAGACGATGTACCGAATCTGAAGGACTTCGATCAACGCCTGCGCGACGAAGCGCATGAAGAGCCGACGCTGGAGGTGCCGCAAGGCGAGCCGACCAGCAAGACGCAGATCATCGCGATCTATGGCAAGGGTGGCATCGGCAAAAGCTTCACGCTGGCCAACCTGTCCTGCATGATGGCCGAGCAGGGCAAGCGCGTCCTGCTGATCGGTTGCGATCCGAAATCCGACACGACGTCGCTTCTGTTCAACGGCAGAGCTTGCCCCACGATCATTGAAACCTCGACCCGCAAGAAACTGGCTGGCGAGGAAGTGGCAATCGGCGATGTCTGCTTCAAGCGCAACGGTGTGTTCGCGATGGAACTGGGCGGTCCCGAGGTTGGGCGCGGCTGTGGTGGTCGGGGCATTATCCACGGGTTCGAGCTGCTGGAAAAGCTGGGCTTTCATGACTGGGACTTCGACTATGTCCTGCTGGATTTCCTGGGCGATGTGGTCTGCGGTGGCTTTGGTCTGCCGATTGCCCGCGACATGGCGCAGAAGGTGATCCTTGTGGCGTCGAACGATCTGCAATCGCTTTATGTCGCCAACAATGTCTGCTCGGCGGTGGAATATTTCCGCAAGCTGGGTGGCAATGTCGGTGTCGCCGGTCTGGTGATCAACAAGGATGACCATTCGGGCGAGGCGCAGGCCTTTGCTGCTGCCGTGAATATCCCCGTGCTGGCCGCGATCCCGCAGGACGACGATCTGCGCAAGAAATCCGCCAATTATCAGATTGTTGGCACGATGAAATCCCAATGGGGTCCGCTCTTTGCCGATCTGGCCGAAGCGGTCGGTGTGGCCCCGCCGGTGCGGCCCAAGCCGCTGGATCAGGACGGGCTGCTGGCCCTGTTCGATGCCAAGGATACGGGCGGCGATTACCAACTGGTGCCTGCCACCGATGTGGATATGCGCGGCAAGAACGCCGAGCCGAAGCCCTCGCTTGAAGTGGTTTATGACGATGTTTGATCTGGACCAGCTTTCCACTTGGGATGCCCTGCTCAAGCGCATGGCGACACCTGCACAGCCGCAAAAACAAACCGAGCAGAAGTCCGCATGAATGATGAAGTCACATATGACACCGCCGCTCAGGCTGATGTGATCCTCGGAAAGTCCGATCCGGTAAGCGATGCGCCATTGGTTGCCGCACCGCAAGACGGGGTAGGCTGCCACGCAGGTGCCGCCACGATGGAAGCGGCGGCGCGTCAGGCGGGACAGTCCGAGATTCTGGATCGCTATGCTGCGGATTATCCCAAAGGTCCGCATGACCAACCGCAAAGCATGTGCCCTGCCTTCGGGTCTCTGCGCGTGGGTCTGCGGATGCGCCGTGTGGCGACGATCCTGTCAGGATCGGCCTGCTGCGTTTACGGGCTGACCTTCGTGTCGCATTTCTATGGTGCGCGGCGGTCTGTCGGCTATGTGCCGTTCAATTCGGAATCGCTGGTGACCGGCAAGTTGTTCGAAGATATCCGCGACGCGGTGCACGAACTGGCCGATCCCGACCAGTTTGACGCGATTGTCGTGACAAACCTTTGTGTTCCCACTGCCAGCGGCGTGCCGCTGCGTCTGCTGCCCGAGGAAATCAACGGCGTGCGGATCGTGGGTATTGATGTGCCGGGGTTCGGTATCCCCACCCATGCTGAAGCCAAGGATGTTCTGGCAGGCGCGATGCTGAATTACGCCCGCAAGGAAATCAAGGCTGGCCCGGTGGCAGCACCTGCCGGTGGCAAGTCGGACCGCCCGACCGTGACCCTGCTGGGCGAGATGTTCCCTGCTGATCCGATGATGATCGGCGCGATGCTGGCCCCGATGGGTCTGGCGGTTGGCCCCGTGGTGCCCTGCCGCGAATGGCGCGAGCTGTATGCCGCCCTTGATTGCGGCGCTGTTGCGGCGATCCATCCGTTCTATACCGCGTCGATCCGCGAGTTTCAGGCGGCTGGCCGTCCTGTTGTCGGGTCCGCCCCTGTCGGTCATGACGGCACTACCCGCTGGCTGGCCGCGATTGGCGAGGCGTTCAATCTGCCCGCCGAGAAAGTGGCTGCCGCGCAAAACATGTTCCTGCCCGCGATCACCGCCGCCCTTGCCGGTGCGCCGATCAATGGCACCATTACCCTAAGCGGGTATGAGGGCAGCGAATTGCTGGTCGCGCGTCTGCTGATCGAAAGTGGCGCGAACGTGCCTTATGTCGGCACGGCTTGTCCGAAAACACCTTGGTCCGCCGAGGATGCGGAATGGCTGCGTGCCAGGGGTGTGACGGTGAAATTCCGCGCCTCGTTGCAAGATGATTGCTCTGCGATGGAGGCGATCCGCCCTGATCTGGCCATTGGAACGACTCCGGTTGTGCAGAAGGCAAAAGAGCTGGCTATTCCGGGTCTGTACTTCACCAACCTGATTTCCGCGCGTCCCCTGATGGGTCCGGCGGGGGCAGGGTCTTTGGCCGAGGTGGTGAATGCTGCCATCGCCGGCAAGGACCGGATGGAGCATATGAAGGAATTCTTCGAAGGCGTCGGTACTGGCGACACCGCCGGGATATGGGAGGGCAGCCCCAACCTGCGCCCCGATTTCCGCGCGCTGCATCAGAAGAAACTCGACAAGGCGGCACGCGCTGCCAAGGCCGAGGAGATGATCTGATGACCGTTTCCCATCATATCCACGGGCTGACCGCCCTCCGCAGCGGGGAGGCCCGGACATGCTGATCCAGGACCACGACCGCGCGGGCGGATATTGGGGTGCGGTCTATGCCTTCTGCGCCGTCAAGGGTTTGCAGGTGGTGATTGATGGCCCCGTGGGTTGCGAGAACCTGCCGGTGACATCGGTGTTGCATTATACGGACGCTTTGCCGCCGCACGAGTTGCCGATTGTGGTGACAGGACTGGGCGAGTCCGAGATGGGTTCGGGCACCGAAGAGGCGATGAAACGCGCCTGGGGCACGCTTGATCCCGCCCTTCCTGCCGTGGTGGTCACAGGCTCGATCGCCGAGATGATCGGTGGTGGCGTCACGCCACAAGGCACGAATATCCAGCGCTTTCTGCCGCGCACGATTGACGAGGATCAATGGCAAAGCGCTGACCGCGCTATGACGTGGATCTTTACCGAATTCGGCATGACCAAGGGTCGGATGCCACCCGAGAAAAAGCGCGAGGAAGGCGCGGCCCCCCGCGTCAATATCCTTGGGCCGATGTATGGCGTGTTCAACATGCCCTCTGATCTGGCCGAGATCCGGCGTCTTGTCGAAGGCATCGGGGCCGAGGTCAATATGGTCATGCCTTTGGGTGCCCATGTCGCGGAAATGCGGAATCTGGTGAATGCGGATGTGAATATCTGCATGTACCGCGAATTTGGCCGCGGTCTGTGCGAATGTCTGGGCAAGCCCTATCTGCAGGCGCCCATGGGTGTGGACAGCACGACGAAATTCCTACGCAAACTAGGCGAGATGCTGGGGCTGGACGTTGAGCCTTTCATCACCCGCGAGAAGCATTCCACGATCAAGCCGGTCTGGGATCTGTGGCGCAGCGTGACGCAGGATTTCTTTGCGACCGCCAGTTTCGCGGTTGTGGCGAACGAGACCTACGCCCGCGGTATCCGGCATTTTCTTGAAGGCGATCTGGGCTTTCCCTGCGCCTTTGCGGTGGCGCGTGTCGCGGGGACCAAGACAAACAATGTCGAGGTCAAGGCGATGCTGAATCAAAAGCGGCCCCTGATCGTTTTGGGCAGTATCAACGAGAAAATGTATCTGGCCGAGATGAAGGGCGGGCACGGACCAAGCCCCGCATTTATTCCTGCGTCTTTCCCCGGTGCCGCGATCCGGCGGCACACCGGCACGCCGATGATGGGCTATGCTGGCGCGACCTATCTTTTGCAAGAAGTGTGCAACGGGCTGTTCGATGCGCTGTTCCACATTCTGCCCCTTGCCAGCGTTATGGACGCAGCCGAGGCAACACCGACAACATTGCGCCGCGATTTCCCGTGGGATGCCGACGCGCAAGCCGCCCTTGACCGTATCGTGTCACGCCATCCGGTGCTGACGCGGATTTCGGCCGCCAAAACATTGAGAGACGAGGCAGAGCGTGCCGCATTGGCCCAAGGGGCCGAACGCGTCGTGCTGGAAACTGTCGAGGCGCTCAATCCCGACCTTGCGCGATCCGCGCGAGCACCTGAGGTGAAAGGAGATCTGTCATGACAGATGCAACATCCAATACCCCGATGACCCGCAGCCACAAGCCGCCGCGGACCGAGTTTATGGTTTATTTTGGCGTGATTTTTCTGGCGACCCTGCCGCTGGCTACCCTGACTTGGGCGCTGGCGCTGCTGAAAGGTGGCCGCATTCCCGAAAAGGGCCCGATTGCCCGTGCCTGGAGCCAGGCCGGTATCATCACACCCATGATTTTCTCGGCCTGATCCATGTGGATCGGTCTGCATAACGCCCCAAAGGGCGATACGGCAGACAGCCGAACACGAGATCTGTCCATTCGGAAGGATGGCCAGAGCCCGGCGGGGCGCTTGCACCCCAAAGGACCCGGCCGCGGGGAGCGCGGCGTCACCATTACATTCCGGAGGAAAGTTAATGGCTGATAAATCCGACCTGTCCTTTACAGGTCTTACAGACGAGCAGGCGCAAGAATTGCACTCGGTCTACATGAGCGGGCTTTGGCTCTTCACAGCTGTTGCAGTTGTGGCTCACCTGGCCGTGTACATTTGGCGCCCCTGGTTCTGAGGAGAGATTGAACAATGGCTAAATTCTATAAGATCTGGCTCATCTTCGATCCGCGCCGCGTGTTCGTAGCACAAGGTGTCTTCCTCTTCCTGCTGGCAGCGATGATTCACCTCGTCCTGCTGAGCACAGAGCACTTCAACTGGTTCGAGCTGGCAGCCCAAAAAGCAGCGATGTGATCCGTTCCCCCCAATGGGGACGGGTGACAACCAGTCAAGTGATATCAAGATAGCTGCGGGCGCGTCAGGCGTGGCCTGCCCGCGGCAAACCAAAATCCATCGACGGCTTGAAGTCTGAACAGACAGGCCGCCAAACGCGGAGACAGAAGATGGCGTTGCTCAGCTTCGAGAGAAAGTATCGCGTCCGTGGTGGGACGCTGATCGGCGGCGATCTGTTCGATTTCTGGGTGGGCCCGTTCTACGTGGGCTTCTTTGGGGTCACGACAGCATTTTTCGCTTTATTAGGCACCATTCTGATATTCTGGGGAGCGTCCCAGCAGGGCACGTTCAACCCCTGGCTTATCAATATCGCTCCCCCTGACCTTGCTTATGGTCTGGGCATGGCTCCCCTCATGGAGGGGGGGCTCTGGCAGATCATCACGTTCTGCGCAACCGGCGCCTTCATTAGCTGGGCCCTGCGCGAGGTAGAAATCTGCCGCAAACTGGGCATGGGCTATCATGTGCCCTTCGCCTTCGGCTTTGCCATTCTGGCCTATGTCACATTGGTGATCTTCCGCCCGCTTCTGATGGGTGCCTGGGGTCACGGTTTTCCTTACGGAATCTTTAGCCACCTCGATTGGGTCAGCAACACAGGTTATGCCTATCTGCATTTCCACTATAACCCGGCGCATATGCTGGCGGTGACGCTGTTCTTCACAACCACCTTCGCCCTCGCCCTTCATGGTGCGCTGGTGCTGAGTGCGGCCAACCCCGAAAAGGGTGAAGAGGCGCAAGGCCCCGATAACGAGGACTCGTTCTTCCGCGATTTCATCGGCTATTCGGTCGGCACGCTGGGCATCCACCGCGTCGGTTTCCTGCTGGCAATCAACGCGGTCTTCTTTTCAGCAGTCTGTATCATCATCTCTGGTCCGGTCTGGACCAAGGGCTGGCCCGAATGGTGGAATTGGTGGCTCGAGCTGCCGATCTGGCCCTCTCAGATAGGAATGTAATCATGGCTGAATATCAGAACATATTCACGCAAGTGCAGGTCCAGGGCCCTCCTGAGTGGGGAATGGATAACGAAAACAACATGATGGAAGAGCGGATCGGCAAGCCTTTCTTCAGCCAACTGGCTGGATGGATCGGCAACGCGCAGATCGGGCCGCTCTTTCTGGGTTGGACAGGGATGATCAGCCTTGCCACCGGTCTGCTGTGGTTCAACATCGTGGGTCTGAACATGCTGGCGCAAGTCGGCTGGTCGATCCCCGAGTTCCTGCGGCAGCTGTTCTGGCTGGCGCTTGAGCCTCCGGGGCCAGAGCATGGCTTGTCCATGCCGCCGCTCAACGACGGTGGCTGGTATATCATCAGCTCGTTCTTTCTGCTGGTGTCGGTGATGACATGGTGGCTGCGCTCCTACCTTTTGGCGCAGCAGCACAAGATGGGCAAACATGTGGCCTGGGCCTTTGCCTCTGCTATCTGGCTGTTCCTTGTGCTGGGTCTGATCCGTCCTGTCCTGATGGGCAGCTGGTCCGAGGCTGTGCCTTACGGCATCTTCCCGCACCTTGACTGGACGACAGCCTTCTCGATCCGTTACGGCAACCTTTACTACAACCCGTTCCACTGCCTTTCGATCGTCTTCCTTTATGGTTCGGTCCTGCTGTTTGCGATGCATGGCGCGACCATTCTGGCGGTCACCCGTTTCGGCGGCGACCGCGAACTGGAGCAGATCTATGACCGTGGCACGGCTTCCGAGCGGGCGGCACTGTTCTGGCGCTGGACCATGGGCTTCAATGCCACGATGGAAGGTATCCATCGCTGGGCATGGTGGTTCGCTGTCCTGACACCGATCACCGGTGGCATCGGAATCCTGCTGACCGGCACTGTCGTGGACAACTGGTTCATCTGGGCACAAGAGCACAATTTCGCGCCCATGTATGACGGCTCTTACGGTTACGCTGATTACGGGTCTTACGAAGCCTTCATCGGACAGGAGAATTGATATGTTTCCCAAATGGTTTGATGACTGGAACAAGAAGAACCCCAAGGACATCTTCGGCCCCGCGATACTTGTCGGGGCTGTAGGAGGCGCGGTTTTCGTGGCAGCTTTCCTCGTGTCCTGGGGGCAACCCCTGGCCACGGACAGCATGCAGACCGGACCGCGTGGACAGGGCATGTCTGTGCCCGAGTTCAAGGCTGATCTGGCGCGTCCTGATCCTGCGATCGCGCTGGTCTCGGAAAACGAGCCGCTGATCCCGGAACCGGGCGAGGAACTGGCCGGTGACATCTACCAGAACGTTCAGGTGCTGGGCGGGCTGACGGATGCCAACTTCAACCGGCTGATGGCGGCGATGACGGAATGGGTAGCTCCGGAACAGGGATGCGCCTATTGCCACGGCGATGGCGATCTTGAAACCTACGCCGAGGACAATCTTTATACCAAGATTGTGTCACGCCGCATGATCGAGATGACCCAGAATATCAACGAAAACTGGGACGGCCACGTCAACGCCAACAAGCAAGTGGGCGTGACTTGCATGACCTGCCACCGTGGTCAGAACGTGCCCAGCAATATCTGGTTCAAGATTACACCTGTGAACGAGTCTGTCGCGGGTTGGTCTGCCAACCAGAACCGGGCCACCAGTATCAGCCAGTCGACATCGCTACCGTCGGATGCGCTGGAAAAGTACCTGCTGGAATACGAGCAGATCAATGTTCACGATCTGGAAAGCCGCGTGAAGAACCAGCCGGGCGATCCGATGATCCAGCAGACCGAGCGGACATTCTCGCTGATGAACTACTTCTCGAACTCCTTGGGTGTGAACTGCGTGTTCTGTCACAACAGCCGCGCGTTCTATGATCCCGGTCAGGTGACTCCGCAATGGGGCACTGCCTCGCTCGGGATCGCCATGGTTCAGGAGTTGAACAACGACTACCTTGTGCCGCTGCAGGATGTCTATCCCGAGCATCGCCTTGGCCCGATCTATGCCGACGCGCCGAAAGCCGCCTGCAAGACCTGCCACCAGGGTTATCAGCAGCCGCTGCAAGGCACCAATGTGATCGCTGACTGGCCGGAACTGGCCACGTCTTCGGGCACGCCGGTCTACGAATAAGGTTTGGGCGGACTCCCCTCCGCCCAAACTTTAGCCTTGTTCGGATCACGTTGTTCGCGCCACGCGATCCGAGCACGGGGCATCAACACCCCGGTTCCCTTCCTGTTGGCTACAGGACCAGGGCGCCACACCGGGGACACCTGGTGTGGCGTTCTTTGTTTCAAACATCCCGGACAGATAGCGGGATGCCTGACGAGCGGGAGGCTCTGATGACACAATCCCATGAAACGACCCCTGACACGACCCATGACAAAACCGAAACACCCCTTCTGGACCGTGTGGCTGGACCTGCCGATCTGAAAGGCTTTTCGGATGAGGAGCTGAAGGGTCTGAGCCGCGAATTGCGATCCGAAGTGATCCGGTCCGTTGCGCAGACGGGCGGGCATCTGGGGTCATCCCTTGGGGTTGTCGAACTGACTGTGGCGATCCATGCGGTGTTCAACACGCCGATGGACAAGCTGGTCTGGGATGTGGGTCATCAATGCTATCCGCACAAGATTCTGACCGGGCGGCGGCACCGCATGACAACGCTGCGCCAGCGTGACGGGCTGTCGGGCTTCACCAAGCGCAGCGAATCCGACTTCGATCCGTTTGGCGCGGCGCATAGCTCCACCTCGATTTCCGCGGCCCTTGGTTTTGCCGTGGGGCGCGATATGGGGCAGCCGACGGGTGATGCGATTGCCGTGATCGGCGATGGCTCGATCAGCGCGGGCATGGCTTACGAGGCGATGAACAATGCAGGCCATGAAAAGCGGCGGTTGTTCGTGATCCTGAACGACAATGAAATGAGCATTGCGCCGCCGGTGGGGGCGATGTCGTCCTACCTGTCGCGGCTTTATGCGAACGAGCCTTTGGCAGCACTACGCCAGATGGCCGAAGGGTTCGAGGCGGCCTTGCCGCCGCCGATGCGCGAAGGCGCAAAACGCGCGCGTCAACTGGTGACAGGCCAGACTGCCAGCGGCACGCTGTTCGAGGAACTGGGTTTCACCTATATCGGACCGATCAACGGCCATGACATGGACCAGCTTTTGCCAGTGCTGCGCGCAGCGCGGGCGCGGGCGACAGGGCCGGTTCTGATCCATTGCTGCACCGTCAAAGGCAAGGGCTATGCGCCCGCCGAGGCATCACGCGACAAGTATCACGGCGTGGCGAAATTTGATGTTCCATCAGGCGCGCAGGTCAAATCCAAGCCGAACGCGCCCAGCTATACGGCTGTATTCGGGCAGGCGCTGACCGATATTGCGGCGCGTGATCCCAAGGTTGTGGCGGTGACGGCGGCGATGCCCGATGGCACCGGCCTTGATATCATGGCCAAACGGTTTCCCGCGCGTGTATTCGACGTGGGCATTGCCGAACAGCATGGCGTGACCTTTGCCGCAGGCATGGCCGCCAGCGGCTTGCGGCCCTTCTGCGCGATCTACTCGACCTTTCTGCAACGCGGCTATGACCAGATCGTGCATGATGTGGCGCTGCAAGGTCTGCCCGTGCGTTTCGCGATTGACCGTGCCGGGCTGGTGGGTGCCGATGGTGCCACCCATGCAGGCGCATTCGACGTGGCATACCTGTCGAACCTGCCGGGTTTCACGGTGATGGCCGCAGCGGACGAGGCGGAACTGGTACATATGGTAGCCACGGCTGCGGCCCATGATGCAGGCCCCATCGCGTTCCGTTATCCGCGTGGATCGGGCACGGGTGTGGTACTTCCCGAAATCGGACAGGTGCTGGAAATCGGCAAAGGCCGCGTGATCCGCGAGGGCAGCGATATCGCGATCCTCAGCCTTGGCGCGCATCTGGCGGAATGTGAAGCCGCCGCCGATCTTCTGGCGGCCGAGGGTGTTTCGGTCACGCTGGCCGATGCACGCTTTGCCAAGCCGCTGGATCTGGAACTGCTGATGCAGCTTGCCCGCAACCACGGTGCGCTGATCACGGTAGAACAGGGCGCGCGGGGCGGGTTCGGGGCGATGGTGCTGCACGAACTGGCGGCGGCGGGTGTGTTTGACCGTGGCCTTGCGGTGCGGACACTGACCCTGCCGGACCGTTTCATTGATCAGGCCAGCCCTGACGAGATGTATCTGGATGCGGGACTGACACGGCATGATATCGCGGCCAGCGCGATGCAGGCCTTGGGGCGGGACCGGAAAATTCTGGGCTTCAAGGATGTACCCAAACGCGCCTGAACGCGGATCAGACCACCAGCACGGGCAGTTTTGACAGGCCCGTGACCTTGTGCGAGACCGAGCCGAGCAGAAAATTCTCGACCGATCCCAGACCACGGGCACCGATCACGATCACATCGGCCTCGTGTTCTTTTGCAAAAGCCACAATGGTGCGGGCAGGCTGACCCGCGCGTGTGAAGGCGCGCACGGATGGCAATCCGGCGTCACTGGCGATCTGTTTGGCATAGCTTGCAACGTCCTTGGCATGTTCTTTCAGGGCGGCGTCAGGGTTGCTGGGTTGTGTTTTGGGACGCACCATCGACAATGACGCCTCGATCATCGCGTGATGACGGTAGACCGTCAGAACTTCCACTTCAGCACCACACAACAGGGCCAGATCGAGGCCGTGCCGCAGGGCGGTTTCGGCACATCGCGAGCCGTCAAAAGGGATCAGGATACGCTTGTACATGGCTGGCTCCGCTTATTTTGAAAAGGCCAGATCCCGCAGGAACAGGGCAATTTGCGGGAACATGATCAATGATGCCGAGACGCACAGCAGGATCGCGATGAACGGCGGCGTGCCGCGGATTACCTCCATATAGGGGCGTTTGAACACGGCAATCGCGGTGAAGATATCGCAGCCAAAGGGCGGCGTTGCCGAACCGATAGCGACCTGAAGCACAATTATCGTGCCCACCAGCACAGGGTCCAGCCCAACGGCATCTACAACGGGCGAGAAGATCGGCACCAGCACAAGGATCACCACAATCGGGTCCACGAACATGCAACCGATGAAGAAGGCGATCGAGATGACGATCAGCACACCGATCTGGCCCATTTCGTCGATGCCGATGCCCGACAGAATCGCCTGCGGGATCTGCGCGAAGGAGATTATCCAGGAAAAGGCGGCACCCGCCCCGACAAGGATGAACACCACCGCAGTGATCAGACCAGTGGATTTTGCGGTCTCGTAGAGATCGTTTAACGACATCTCGCGAAAAATCACCATTTCAAGGACAATGGCGTAGAGCACGCAGACAGCGGCCGCTTCGGTCGGCGAGAAGATACCGCCATAGATGCCACCGATGATGATCGCCGGAAAACCCAAGGGCCAGAGCGCATCACGCAAGGCAATCAGGCGTTCGGACCAGCTCAGCTTGTCTTCGGTCGGAACATTGTGGCGGATCGCGTAGATCCACGCATAGATCGAGAACAGAACCAAAATCAAAAGTCCGGGTCCGATCCCTGCGATGAACAGCTCTGCGATGGATGTGTTCGAGACCACGCCGTAAATGATCATCCCGATGGACGGCGGAATGAGGAATGCAATGTCCGACGCATTGACGATCAGGGCCAGAACGAAACTGTCCTTGTATCCTGCTTTGAGCATACGCGGGCGCAGGGGCGAGCCGATGGCCACCACTGTGGCCTGCGTCGATCCGGAAACAGCCCCGAACATGGTGCAGGCCGTGGCTGTTGCCACCGCCAGCCCACCGCGCAGATGCCCGACAAAGGCCATGACCAGATTGATCAACCGCCCCGCCGACTGTCCGCGGGTCATGATATCGGCGGCAAAGATGAACATCGGAACTGCAATCAATGATGCAGGCCGGATGCCCGCCATCATCTGCTGCACCATCGTTTCCATCTGCCCGAAACCGTTGAACATCGTATAAAAACCAACCCCTGCGCCCACCAGCAGCGGGATCATCATGGGAAAGCCCATCAACAGCAGCACCACCATGACCGAGAATATTGTCCAGCCCATCGCTCAGACCTCTTCTTCGTTGTTGTCATACCCTTCCAGCACCCCGGTCGAGAGGTAGATGTCAGGTTCAAGTATGTTCTTGATGGCGGTCAGCAGATATTGCGCACCGGTCATGAAAAAGCCGACAGGCACCCAGACCAGCGTCCACCAGACAGGAATCTGCAAGGATGGCAAAAGCCGCCCGCGTCCGGCCTGCGTCTGGATAAAGCCGAAAGCATACCAAGCCAGCGCCAGCATCACGAGGCCCGAGACAAGGCTGATCAGGATCATCATCACCTTGCGCGGACGCGGGGGCAGGGCGTCGAATATCGCGGACATGCGGATATGCCGCCCGTGCCGTGCGGCATAAGAAATACCCGCAAATGTGATCAGGATGATCAGGATGCGGTTCAATTCCTCGGAAAAGAAAAGCGAGTTCTGGAACACGAAACGTCCCAGAACATTCGCAATCGTATTGACAGCCATGAGCAACACGCCCGCCGCCAACAATACGGCCTCAAAGCGGGCAATCGCGTTATCCACCCATCCCAGCACGCCGGGCAATGTGCTGATATAAGGCCCGATCTGAGCATCGTCCGTCCCGGTTGTGTCTGTCTGGCTTTGCAGCTGTGACTTTTGCAGGTCGCTCACGCGCGCTTACTCCTGTCTCTTGTCGTCCGGCTGGTGGACTGGGTGGCAATGAACCTGCCCGTTCGGATGCGCCCCGGCCAACAGGGCCGGGGCATATGCGTGTTCAGGACAGATCAGTCAGCAGCGGCTTCCAGATCTGCTTTCATCTGGTCCAGGATTTCCTGACCACTCTCGCCTGTCATCTTGATAAAGGCGGCCTCAACCTGAGCGGCAGCCTCCTGGAACGGAACGCGCTGCTCGTCTGTCAGACGTGTTGCGGATTTCGGAAATACCGGACAGTGATTTCACTAAGTCCCGGACAGTCGTTTCGGTAAGTCCCGGACAGATAGTCGGCGGCTGTTCATTGCGTCGCTGTCATTAATCTGCGGTGATGGTTTCG
>Ga0163216_100512_pt1 | contig 58671 bp, 52 predicted proteins | sample SynspAceP_FD_167610 | JGI IMG/M metagenome (GOLD analysis project Ga0163216, IMG submission 167610) | Saline lake microbial communities from Ace Lake in Antarctica - Synechococcus sp. Ace-P (Illumina Assembly) | ecosystem: Environmental > Aquatic > Non-marine Saline and Alkaline > Saline ...
TGTGCTCAAATGGCTGGTATCACATAAGTTCAGTACCGTTTTTAAATCCGCACGGTCAACTTCTATTACGCTGGTATTTGCATATTCAGCAAGCGCCCAGTCCTGATGTAAGCGCAAATCTAGATGGTACTTAACCAGTTCACGCATCACTAATCCGTGTGTTATGACAATTATATCGTCCTGTGATGTTTGCCATTGTTCGAGAATGAATTGCCATGCTTGGTCTATACGCCGTGAAAATTGTTCAATATTCTCAGCATTGGGCGGCACATAGTCTTGTTGATGAAAATCGTGGCCGATTTCGTCGTAATGTTTACCCCTTATATCGCCAAAATTGCGTTCACGTAATAATTCACTGTAGCTGATGCTGCAGCCTAAGGCTTCAACCAATGGGGCGGCAGTTTGTTGGGTTCTTAAATAGTCACTGCAAAATATGTGACCAATAGGTCGCTGTGCAAAATGTTTCGCTAGTTCCTGGGCTTGTTTAAGCCCAAGTACGGATAGGGCAGTATCAGGTTGCTGGACAAACTTGTCTCGGTTACTGTTGGTTTCACCGTGACGAATTAAATAAAGGGGCATTAGGCAAATACCACAGTTTTGTGTTTATGAATAATCACTCGGTCTTCTAAGTGATAACGGATACCATTGGCCAGCGCTATTTTTTCGCAGTTTTTGCCTTTTCTAACCATGTCTAGAGAGCTATCACTGTGACTGATGCGCATCACTTCTTGCTCAATGATAGGTCCTTCATCTAGATCACTGGTCACATAATGGCAGGTTGCTCCAATGAGTTTGACTCCTCGGTCATAAGCCTGTTGGTAGGGTTTGGCTCCAGCAAATGAAGGTAAAAAACTATGGTGAATATTGATCGCCTTACCCGCTAACTTTTTACAGAGATGATCCGGAATAATTTGCATAAAGCGTGCTAGCACAGTCAAGTCAGCGTCATAGGCATCAATGAGTCGCTCTACTTCAGCAAAGGCTTGTTGTTTAGATTGATTTTTAAAATCAACCCAATGAAAGGGAATATTATGCCAATCAGCAAACTGTTTCATTTGTGGATGATTAGCGATTATGCAGGGAATATCGCAGTATAGTTCACCGCTGTGCCAGCGATGTAATATATCCATTAAGCAGTGAGATTCATGGCTAGCTAACATCACCACTTTTTGCTTTTGCAAGGAATCACTTAATTTCCAATTCATGGCAAATTTTTCAGCAATTGGGGCAAAAGCAAGGTTCATCTTTTCAATACTCATGTTGACTGAATCAGCCCGAATTTCATGGCGCATAAAAAAGCGCCCGGTCTGCAGGTCGGTATGATGGTTGGCTTCGACAATAGTTGCTTTGTGCTCGGCTAAAAACTGACTGACGTTGGCCACTAAACCAAGTTGATCGGGGCAATCTATGACTAATCTAAAGGTTTGCTGCATGTCTATTCCAATTATAATTTCGCTTTGTATAGTGTCTCGTCCCAACTTATTGGTAAAAGAACTAAATCCAATAACGCATAAGTATTTCATCATAGTGTTAGTCAATTAGCATTATCACTTTTTTATTTGGGTAAGTAAATTATACGATTGTCGGAAATCGTGTATTTTACTTACCAAGTTGCCCACTAATACTGATAAATCTTACATAAATAGGGATAAGCTATTTGTAAAAAAATGTTAATACTTGATAAGATGGGATAGAACGGTCTATTTTTTTTATAAAACAATATTAAAGACCTAATAATTACCGGTATCAACCATACCATCGGGGAACATAAATGAAAAAATCAATACTTAGCACAATTAGAAAAAAACCTTTAGCTCACGCTATTGGCTTTGCATTAGCAGCCAATGCCATTGGCGTTTTTGCTCAAGAGACTGACGCAACGGAAGCATTACAGAAAAAAGATGAAGAAAAAATTGTTATCACTGGCTCGAGAATCCGTTCTGGCGGTTTTGACGAAGCTAGACCTGTAGATATAATTGTTGCTGATTCAGCTATTAATCAAGGTTTGAGTGATATTGGTGCTTTATTGAGAAATTCTACTGTTGCTTCTGGTTCTGCCCAGGTGACAGCAGCTTCTTCGACTGCTTTTGTGCAAAATGGTGGTGAAGGCACAGAAACTCTGTCTTTACGTGGTTTGGGCGCAAACCGCACATTAACCTTGTTAAATGGTCGTCGTGCAGGTCCTGCCGGTACACGAGGTGGTGTATCTTCTTTTGACTTTAACGTGCTTCCATTATCAATAGTAGAACGTGTTGAAATATTAAAAGATGGTGCCTCTTCTGTTTATGGTTCTGATGCAGTTGCTGGTGTTATTAACATTATTACTAAAAAAGGTGATGGTGGAGATGTTGATGTATCGCTATCTCAACCTACTGAAAGTGGCGGAGAAGTTTTTAGAATCAACGGCACCTACGGTAGTACCTTTGAAAGAGGCTCATTTCGAGTAACAGCTGATTATCAGAAAAAGTCTGAGCTCAAAAAAGGCGATCGTTCATTCTTTAATTGTGGTGAACAGTATGTATTTGATCAAAATACTGGCGCCAGAGCTGACGTTATTGACCCAAGAACAAACAAAGCTTGGTGTAATGACTTACTGTGGGGACAGGTTTGGTTATATGACTACCAAGGTGAGGGCGGCAATGTGGCCCCAGGTGGTAAAGCCCAATATGACTACGATGGTAATTTAGGTAACTATATTCCTGGTATTGCATCTAATGCCAATAACCCTGATTACTTTAATGCACCTGATGGTTGGTATTTAGTTAATTACGATAGACGTTCAGACAGTGTCGCCAATGCGGATCATCCTTTCCAAGATGGTGCATCTTTAATTCCAGAAGTTGAAACAGCGTCATTTTTTGCGCAAGCAGACTATGAAGTCACAGACAACATGATGGCTTATGGTGAATTGTTACTTAACCGTCGTAAATCTGAAGCAAATGGATATCGCCAATTTTGGAGTTATATCTATAACGAAACTTTTTTTGGTGGTAATAGTTTAAGTGAAGGTTGGACTGGTGCCCAGTGGCTGAGTCCTACTGCTATAACTGACCATTCTGATTCAGGTCAAACTGTTGATTATGCTCGTTTTGTTGTTGGCTTAACCGGTGACATAGGTGATTGGTATTATGATGTTTCTTACCAAAACAGCCGCTCAGAAGGTGAATATCGTAACGACGTTATTTATGACGATGCGATTTCAGATCAAAACTGGCTAAACGGCTCTTGTGAAGGTACAACTACGTCTGTACGTGGTGTGTCTTGTGTTGATATTCCTTGGCTAGATCCACAATTGCTAGCGGGTAACATATCTAATGAAGTGCGTGATTTCTTATTTGGGCGTGATGTAGGTAACACTATCTACAAACAAAGCACTTTAGAAGCGTTTATTTCAGGTGATATTTTTGATCTACCAGCAGGCCCTGTAGGTGCAGTATTTGGTGCGAGTTATCAGAAAGATGAAATCGAAGATACGCCTGGGGAGACATCTTTAGCGCGTAATGCTTGGGGTTCGTCGGCTGCGGGTATTACCGCCGGTAAAGATAGCACTACTGCGGTTTTCGCTGAATTTAAGATCCCAGTTGTACAGGATATGTTTTTGGCACAAAATGTTGAAATAGAGTTATCAGGCCGTTACACCGATGTCGATTCTTATGGCGATGATACAACCTATAAAGTAGGTTTGAATTGGTCGTTTAGTGAAAACTGGCGTATGCGTGCGTCTAAAGGCACTTCGTTCCGTTCTCCTGCGTTGTTTGAATTATACTTAGCTGATCAAACCAGCTTTAGTGGCCAACGTGCAATTGACCCTTGTATTAACTGGGGTAATAACTTAGCCAGCAATAGCATTACACAAAGAACCGCGGATAACTGTGCCGCTGATGGCATCGCATCAGATTTTGGTGGAGCAGCCATCAGTGCTACGATCATCACCGGTGGTGGTGCTGGCGTGTTACAGGCTGAAACCTCTACCTCTAAATCTATCGGTTTAGTGTGGACACCAGATTTTGCCGATTTAAATATATCAATCGATCGTTTTGACTTTGAAATATTGGGTGAAGTAACTCAACTCGGTGCCGCTAATATAATTGGCCGTTGTTATGATTCAGAGTTTTTCACGACGGATCCTTTGTGTGCACAGTTTGACCGTGATCCGGTTGACTTGCGTATCGTTGATGTGCGTGACAGCTTTATCAATATTGCCTCACAGATCAATAAAGGTTATGACATTGCTTTAAGTTACAAGGTCGATACTGAGTTAGGTGAAGTGCGTTTTGATACTCAACATACTTTCCAAACCGATGCTGAGCGTGCTTTATTTGTTGATACCGTAGACAACACCAATGGTGAATTCGGCGAACCTAAACACGTAGCTAGCTATAATTTGTCATTAGCAAAAGATAATTGGGCATTTTACTGGAACGTTAACTACATAGGTGCAGTATCTAATAACCCTAGTTATTTCAGAAGAACTGGTTCTTATAGTTCCTCTTACCGTGGTATGCCGGTTGATATTGTTCTGCGCAGTGATAGCGTGATGTACCATACTTTCTCATTGTCTTATGACTTTAAGGATGAAGGTATTTCAGCCATTTTTGGTGTCGCCAATGCGTTTGATACCACACCACCACGAGTAACGACACTTAACTTAGGTGAAGTAAGCTCTGAGGGTAACTCTGCGTTTTACAGTCAATATGACTGGATGGGCAGACGTGTATTCATGAACGCAACTTATAAATTCTAAGTAGCAAAATCAGATAAAAAGCCGACCTTGGTCGGCTTTTTTTATGGTATTTTTAACTATGTCAATTAGATAAATAGGCGTCTTATGCCCAGAGTCGTAGTAAAACAAGACAACTTAAACTCACTCAATGAGCAATTTTCCCATCGCACTTTAACTCAGCCAGTATTTTTAAACTCTGTGCCGAAAAGTGGTACACATTTGGTAAGAAATATCTTACGAATGTTTGTGCCAGTTGCGCAGCAATATCATGATGCCTTTGTACAAATACCTATCTTAAAACAAAATTTGTCAGCGTTTAGTGTCTCTGAGCCAAAACTAAGTTGGGGGCATCTATTGTTTTCAGATGATTCGGCTATTGCGCTGCAGCCAGCCAAACAGATTGTGTTAGTGCGCGATCCTTATTCTTGGGTGTTGGCGAGAACACGGTTCTTTTTGTCGGATACCTTTCAAGGCTCCTTAGAACATCTTAAAAGTGGCCGGGTCTCGGTGGAAGAAGTGATGAATATGATGATTTTTGGTATTTATCAGAAAGCGCCAACTATGCACGAGATTTTTACTCACAACGCTGTGGGCTGGTTAGGCACGGGCGTAAAGTTATTAAAATATGAAGATGTAATAAAACACTTAAAAGCACTTGAATCACCTGCTGCGGCCGCATTTTTTGCTGATTTATTAAGACAGTTAGGTTATGAGTCTTTGCCTAATGACTGGCAACATCGAGTTAAGCTTGGCTCAGATCGTGAGCAGAGCGGCACTGCCCGCGAGAACCTATCGGGAAATATAACAGAACTCCCCGACGAACTGCCTTTTGAACAAAAGCAACTAGTCGAATATGCCGCGCCGGGTTTGCGCAGGCTACTTGGATATATTTAGTATTTTGTAAAGGTAATAGAATATGAATGCTCCGAAAAGAAGCGTATTGATTGTGGGTGGTGGCTCAGCGGGATGGATGACAGCAGCCTATTTGAATGGTGCCCTAAATCAGCGTGGTCAGCAACAAAACGTACAGATTAGGCTACTAGAGTCGCCTGATATACCTCGCATCTCGGTCGGGGAAGCAACGATTCCCTCTATTCGTCATCTATTGGCAGTTATCGGCGTCGATGAAGTTGAATTTATGAAGGCCACTGACGCGACCTTTAAACAATCAATTAAATATACAAACTGGGTCAATAACGATAATACTTTTTATCATCATCCCTTCAGTCGTATGCAAATCCACCCTATCGACTATTCTGGACAGCGATGGTTGCAAAGTGATCGTAAAATTCCCTTTATGGAGACCTGCTCCACACAGCCACTGATTTGTGAAATGGGTTTGGCACCTAAGACGCTGGGTCCATGGGATATGGGGCAACCGCTGAGTTATGCCTATCATATGAACGCGCAAAAGTTTGCTGACTATTTACGTGACTTCTCTGTCGAGCGCGGTGTTGTGCATACTCTGGCTAATTTAGTTGACGTAGAAATGGCGGGGGCAGACAAAATTACTGCGGTGATGACTGATCAGGGGGAAAGAATAGAAGCGGATTTATTTGTAGACTGTACCGGGTTTAAAGCCCGCCTTATTGAAGAGAAAATGAAGGTGGGCTGGGAAGATTGTTCGCAATGGCTGCTGTGTGATAGAGCGGTTACCATGCACATTCCCTATGATAAATTTTATCCTGGCATGATTCGGCCTTATACCACAGCAACGGCACTGTCTAATGGCTGGATATGGGATATTCCTATGAAGAGTCAACGATCTGTTGGCTATGTGCATTCTAGTCAGTTTATTAGTGAAGCCGATGCTGAAAAGGAAATGCGCGCCTATCAAGGTGAAGGTTGTGAAAATTTACCAGCAAGAATTGTTAATTTTAAGGTAGGTAGACGAGAACAGAATTGGTCAGGTAATTGCGTGGCTATAGGTTTGTCAGGAGGCTTTATTGAGCCACTAGAGTCTACGGGGCTGTACTTAAGTGATTTGGGTGCAGTGATGCTTGCAGAGCACTTTCCATTTTCGGATGAGGACCTGCCCATTTTAGCCAAACGCTATAATAGAACCTTGTCTAATCGATACTACGAAATCTTAGATTTCATCAATATGCATTATTGTTTAAGCAAACGTAGCGACACGGCTTTTTGGCGTGAAGTGCAAAAATCAGAACGTATTAATCCTCGTTTAAAAGAAAAATTAGCGTATTGGCGAACGAAGCCCCCCAGCGCGGCGGATTTTGAAGATGCTGGATTTAGCGGACTCGGTGATCCGTCTCACCCTGCTGTTGATACTGCAGCCTTATGGAATCATCAAAGCTATGAGTGCATCTTATATGGCATGGGATTTTTGGCAGAAGAATGTGATGCGCGTTATGGTAAAAATCGTCCTCCAATGCAATTACATCCAGTGATATTCCAACGTTTAACCGCCGCAAAACAAAAGTTGCCACCCCATGCAGTATGGTTAAAACAGGTAGTGGGCATGGAAGATTATCCGACCAATGCTCGTCCTCAAGGCTGGGTTTGAATAAAAGCATCCAAGAGAGGCCAAAGAGCCAGCATCAATGCTGGCTCTTTGGCTCAGGCGTATTCAAACAAACCGTTTTTAGGAACTACCGATATGTTTATCTAAAAATAGCAGCATTTTCTGGTAGAGCTCTAGGCGATGTTCCTCCTTATAAAAGCCATGACCTTCTTTGTCTTTGACTAATAATTCATAAGGGTAGTTTCTTTTATCAAGTTGCTTTATCAAAAACTCAGCTTGTTCGATGGGAACTCGTTCGTCTTTGCCGCCATGGACTAAAAATAACGCGGCTTTAATCTTGTCCACATTATACGCGGGTGAACGATTTTCTAGGTCAGTAGGGTCAGTACCAAGGGCTTGTTGCAAATAATTAATGCCGGACTGGGTAGAGGGGATATCTCCTTCCTCAAACATCATAGGTAGGCTATAAACACCTACATAGCCAATGGCGCACTTGTACAAATCAGGTTCTTTTACCACGCCCATCAACGTGGCATAGCCACCATAGGATGCGCCGTAAATACAAATTCTTTGAGCGTCAGCCACACCGGACTCGATCGCCCAGTGTGTAGCATCAGTTAAGTCATCTTGCATTTCCAAGCCCCATTTACGGTAGCCGGAATATTGAAAGTCGCGACCGTAACCACCAGAGCCCCTAAAGTTCAACTGCAATACCGCATAGCCTCTACTCGCAAGCATTTGTGCATCAGGATCAAATCGCCAAAAGTCTCTTGGTCCATGAGGACCACCGTGGGGATAGACTACCAGAGGTAGGTTTTTCTGCTTTGAATTAGGTAGGGTCAAATAGCCGCTAAGTTCGATGCCATCACGAGATGTAAGAGTGAACGGTTTAACTTGGGCCATTTTGTCAGGATTGACCAAAGGCGCTGAATTGACGACAAATTGCATTTCTTTTGATTGAGTATTAAACAAATAATAAGCACCGGGGTCCCGAGCAGACGAAACATAAACAATAAGTTTGCTTTCATCATTTGTTGCACTGGTGATATTAATTGTATCGTTAGGAAAGGTTGCTTGAAGCTTATCTAACCACAGGGCTAAGTTATGCTCGGTTAGGGTCTTATTATAAGTTCTGTCAGGTGATATTTGCGCCGAAACCAATTGCATGTCTTGACTCAAAAAAATATCACCTAAATCAACTTTGTCATTTCGATAGATGAGTTCAATGTCATTTGACTTTGGTTTTAGCTTCACTAAACCGGTGGTGGATGCAGCTAAATTTGATAGGGCATATACTTCTTTATTATCGGCAGTAAATGCAATAGGAGTAATTGTGCCCTCGTCGCTTGCATAGGTACCTGATAGTTGCCACTCATCCTCATTACTGTCTCGATAATAAGATTTTAACTTATTGTCATCTTCCTCATCCTCACCTAAAGCAAAACGAATATTTTTATTATGGTCAGATAAGAGTGATGCCCCTCTAATAGGAGCGGTCGCCACTTTATTCGTTTTGCCGGTATAAATATTAAGTTCATAGGCTTCTGTATAGGAAGAGACTGAGCGACTGCCACCTTGAACGGCTACTAAAATAGTTTCGGGATCATCAGGTAGTAAATGCAATATTTGCATATAGGTCCGATATTTTGCAGGACCTTGTTGACCTCGTTGCTTTTCTACCATACCCCACAGTGCATCTTTATCAGTTCCATCAGCATTCATTACATAATATTCAGCTGTTTGTACTGGCTGATCTAAGGCACCAATTTTTTTATTGATTCTGATCCCCAAGCGTTCATTGTTGAGCCAAGTTAAGCTTGACGGAAGTTGACCAAGCTTGAATTCAATTGCAGACAGTTGCTGAAGATTTTTGACATCGATAATCGTTACTAAGGGGGTGCCATCGTCCTGGGTCACAGCCGCAGCAAGATATTTCCCAGTGGGTGAGATGACTAATTGTTGAAACTGTGAAAACTTAGTAAAGACTTGTAGGGGCAACAGTTCGTTGCTAAAAACAGGATTTTTTATGGAAAAGATTAATAGACTGACTAAAACGAAGTATTTTTTCATTTTTATTCCTTTAATTTCAACTTCTAAGCATTGAATCCTGCCTTAGGCTGATTTCTCTGTCAATTAAGAAGCGAACAAAAAAGGGTATAGCTAATGTCAAGGTGATATGTCTGGTAGTGAGCTCTTGATAATATTTACACCATTCAAACAAGCACGATGCATGCAATATTGAACGCACATAACACTACGAATTAAGATATGCACTTGCGGGCGGTTATCGCCGGAGGTAGTCGCCATGTTTTTTTAATAACATAGCTTACTCCATTGGCAGTGGATACGGATTCATAAAGATGAAAGGCATCAGCAAGCCAAGTAAAATCAGGGGCAAGAAGCGGTGCAGGCGGGTTGTGGGTGCACTTCCTAACTAAGGTAAGGTGGGCTTGATAATCTCTTTTTTGCATAACTATATTTGCACTGTGGGCAGCACTAGAGAGAATTTTGACCAAGTCTAGATGGAGTTTTGCAGGCTGTGAACAACCTAACCATAGGGCTTTAGGTTTTGGCCAATAACCCAAAATATCTAAGTGGACCTTAAATTCTGTAATATTATCAATCAGTTGCATATGCTGTTCTAAGCGGTCTTGTTGGTCGAGATTAATATGCCCGAGAAATGCTAGGGTAATATGATAATTAGCAGCAGGAACAAGCTGATTAAAGGGTGGCAAAACCTTATTGCGCCAGTTCTCTATGGCAAGTTTAGTTGTGGCATCGGGTTCAAGTCCTACAAAAGCACGCATACTGTTCACTTATAATTTTGTTATCATAGCGCTAATTTACGCAAACTCAATTTTAGTACAACGAGATTTTAATTGTTACCCATCACCTCCATTTTGTCACAACTGCAAAAGCAGCTTTTAGTCGGCGACGCCATCGTTGTTGCGCCACCTGGCGCGGGGAAGTCAACCCATCTGCCGCTGACACTATTACGCTGTGGTTTATTTGCTAACAAAAAAATAATCATGTTGCAGCCCAGACGCATCGCCGTGCGCAATATTGCCACTTATTTGGCAGAGCAGCTTAATGAACCTGTTGGTCAAACAGTAGGTTACCGAATAAGAGGCGAAAACAAAGTAAGTACTAACACTAAGTTAGAAATCGTGACTGAAGGTATCCTGACCCGCATGTTGCAGCACGAGCCAGAACTAGCTGATATTGGTTTAATTATTTTTGATGAGTTTCACGAGCGCAGTGTGCATGCTGATTTTTCTTTAGCCCTGTGTTTAGAGGTGCAACAAAGTTTACGTGAAGATCTGCGTTTGTTAGTGATGTCAGCAACCATGGATGTTGATGCCTTAAGAGTATTGCTGCCTGAGGCTATGTTATTAGAATCTACAGGGAGAAGCTTTCCTGTGGACGTGCATTATCATCCTGATGTCAGTAAGATTTCCTTGGCTGATAAAATGACTAAGTTAGTGCTTAGTGTTTTTCCCCAGCATAAAAAAGATGCTTTAGTCTTTTTGCCTGGGGTTGCTGACATTAAGCGGATTGCTGAACGTTTAACAATGAGCTTAGCGGGACAAGTCGAAGTGCATAGTTTGTATGGGGAACTGAATAGTCAGCAACAACAACGTGCTTTGATGCCTAGTTCATCAGGTAAACGTAAAATAGTCTTGGCGACTAATATCGCAGAGACCAGTTTGACTATTGAAGGTATTGAGTTGGTTATCGACAGTGGTATTGAAAAATGTGCCATTTTTCATTTAAACCGCGGAATCAATCAGTTACGTAGTCAAAAAATATCCCAAGCCTCTGCCACCCAGCGTGCTGGTCGAGCTGGGCGTCTTGGTCCAGGTAGCTGTTATCGTTTATGGAGCCAGGAGCAGCAGCAACGACTGAGTGCCCAGTCAAGTGCAGAAATTTTACATACTGATATGGCGTCCTTTGTTTTAGAGGCTGCTGTTTGGGGTTCTGAGCTAAACAAACTTAACTTATTAGACTTCCCCAGTGCTCCTCAATTAGAGCAGGCGCAACAATTGTTGCTCAGCTTAGGTTTGTTAGATAGTCAGCTTAAAGTGACTAACAAGGGGCGTCAGGCTCATCGTTTAAGCTGTCATCCTAGTATTGCCAACATGTTGCTAAAAACCACTGAGATGGGGCAGGCTCACCTCAGTTTGGCTTGTGCTATCGCTACCTTGTTGGAACACAAAGACCCTCTCGGAATGGGCGCTGGTGCACAACTTAGTCTCAGGCTCAGTTACTTGTTGGCTAATAAAACCCATGGTCTTTGGCAGTATGTACGCCAGTGGTATAAAAAAGTAAATTGTGTTCATGCACAGTGGCCTTTGGAAGATGTTGCAACCTTATTGGCTTTTGCCTTTCCGCAGAGGTTGGCAAAGGCGCGACAGCATGGGCGTTATTTATTAGCTGGTGGTTCAGGGGGGAAATTACCAGCAGAGGATGGGATGCACGGCGCTGACTGGTTAGTGGTGGCCGATATGTTGATTACTGACCAGCAGCAAGATGATGCACTAATACGTTATGCTGAACCGATTGATAAAAAACGTATATTAACTATTTACGCCGAATCAATCGAACAACAGGACGTGCTCGCGTGGGATAAGTCGGCAGAAAAAATATCCGCTAGTCGAGAACTGAAGTTGGGCAGTATTCTGCTGCAAAAAGACCAATTGGCTAGACCTTCGGCACCACAAAAACACCTAATTTGGCGTTCTGTGATAGTCGATAAGGGTATTGACGCTCTGCGTTTTGATGATGAATGTTTATCTTTGCAACATAGAACCGTCCTGGCACAACACTTATTGCCCGAGGAACAATTACCTGATTTATCAAATGACGGTTTATTACGTTCCTTAGACAGTTGGCTGTTGCCTTTTGTTGAGCAAATGACTGGCTGGGCGCAGTTACTTAAACTTGATTTTTACGCCTTATTAAAAAATCAATTTTCTTGGCAACAATGGCAAACTATTGAACAACTATTACCCAGCCAACTGTTGTTACCCAGTGGGCGCAAACATCCTTTATGTTACGGTCATAATGGCGAGGTCACTTTAGCCGTGAGAATGCAGGAATTGTACGGTTTACAAATTCACCCCAGTATTGCTAGAGGAAAGCGCCCTTTAACTATCGCATTGTTATCTCCGGCGAGCAGACCTTTGCAAACTACCCAAGACCTACCAGGTTTTTGGCAAGGCACATATAAACAGGTTCAAAAAGAAATGAAAGGCCGTTACCCTCGACATTTTTGGCCAGATGATCCCGCTAATTCTGCAGCAACAACCACAACTAAAAAGAATATGAAACTATCCTGATGCGTAAATCCAACAAAGACACAGCAGCAAAATCTGGCCCACAAACACCATTGAAAAGTACTTTGTGGCGCAAAATCAACCCATTTACTTGGTTACGCCGTCATTGGTGGAAATTAACGCTGGTGGTAGTGGTGCTACTTAGTGCTTACGGTTTCTACTTAAATGCCCAAATTACAGCTAAATTTGCCGGTAACAAATGGCAAGTGCCTGCACAAATTTTTGCTCGGCCATTACATTTAGAGCTGAAGCAAGAAATTACCGTGGCTGAAATTGTTGATGAGCTCAATTTATTGGGCTATCGCAAGGTAGGACGTGCTGATAGTTCGGGCGAGTATCAGCAGCTTGGCAAAACAATACGCTTTGTGAGACGAAAATTTGATTTCCCCCACGGTAGCGAAGACATTCGTCATATCGAAGTGGCCATAGAGTCAGGCCGCATTAAGCAGATTACCGAGCTGCCAGTTGGTAATGATTTACAACAAATCGATCTGGAACCTTGGTTAGTGACACGCTTGGTTAGCGGTGGTCGTGAAGATCGTATGTTAGTTAGATTAGATGAAGTGCCCCCAGCCCTTATTCAAGCTTTAGTATTAGTCGAAGACAATGATTTTTATCAGCATCACGGGGTCGCACCCATGTCTATATTGCGTGCACTGTTGGCTAATATAGCTGCGGGTAGAGCGGTACAAGGTGCCAGTACCCTAACTCAACAATTGGTAAAAAATCTTTTTTTAACCAATGAAAAGTCCATTTCTCGTAAAGTGAAAGAAGCCTTTATGGCGCTAATTATTGATGCGAAATATAGTAAGAGTGAAATTCTTGAGACCTATTTGAACGAAGTGTTTCTGGGTCAAAATGGTAACAATGGTGTTTTTGGATTTGGCTTAGCCAGTTATTTTTATTTTGACCGACCCATCAATGAATTGAGCGTAGATGAAATGGCCACCTTAGTGGGCATTATAAAAGGGCCTTCGTTTTATAATCCACGAAAATATCCAGAGCGCGTGAAAGCAAGACGTGACCTGGTATTGCGTATTATGCTCGAAAATAATTTACTCACTCCCAAGGACTATAAACAATCCGTCGCCAATACTCTGCAATTGGCCTCAGGTGCCAGTTTGAAAAAAAATAAACATCCGGCGTTCATGGATATGGTGAGTCGAGAATTGCGTGATGTGTTGATTAATCCTGATATTCGCCAGTCAGGATTAAAGGTTTTTACTACCTTAGATACCAATGCGCAAATCAAGGCCGAGTTAGCCCTTTCAGAGGGGGTAACGAAACAAGAGAAACGCTTGGGTCTTAGCCAGTTTGAAGGGGCTATGGTGGTGACCGAGATCGCCAAAGGAGAGGTTCGCGCATTAGTCGGTGGGCGGGAGATTAATTATGCCGGCTTTAATCGAGCCTTAGATGCAAAACGTGCAATAGGCTCCCTTATCAAGCCAGCTATTTACCTTACTGCTTTAGAGCAGCCTGGCGCGTTTAATTTGGCCACTTTATTGGCCGATGAGCCCATTAAACTGAAGAGTAGCCAAGGTAAAGTATGGGAGCCAAAAAACTCAGACAAAACGTTTCGAGGACAAGTGCCATTGTTGACAGCCTTGGTTCAGTCCTTGAATGTGCCGACTGTCTCCTTAGGTATGGAGCTTGGTTTGAGTACGATAACGGATACAATATGGCGTTTAGGTGTAGAGGAGGATATTGCTTTGTATCCCGCCCTGACCTTAGGTGCGGTAAATTTTTCTCCTGTGCAGGTTAATCAAATGTTTCAGACTATGGCCAATCATGGCCGTTATCTGCCTCTGCATAGCATTACGAATATTATGTCGCCTGACAATCAACTGTTATGGCATTTTGATACATTAGCTCAGCAACGGGTCGACGAACAGGCAACTTACCTACTTAATTATGCTTTGCATAAGGTGACATTAGAGGGCACAGCCAAACAAATTCATAGTCAATTTCAAGATATCAATATGGCCGGTAAGACAGGAACGACTGATGACTATCGCGACAGTTGGTTTAGTGGCTTTGATAATAATATTCTGATCACGACGTGGATGGGTAAAGACAATAATCAACCGGTCAATTTGAGTGGTTCAAGCGGGGCCATGCAAATTTTTATTGATTATCAACAGCGTCAGGCGCCAAAGTCACTAGTCAGGCGTTTTCCCGATGGTCTGAGTATCGCCCATTTTGATATTGCAAGCGGCAAGGTAAGCAAAGCAGGCTGTCAAGATACCGTTAGTCTACCTGCCATAACTGTGGCTTTACCCCAGGCACCCGATAGCTGTGCAGGTGAGCCTATCGAACCGAAAAAGTCTAAGAGTCTATGGGAAAAAATATTTGGCTAAGTAGAGTGTAACTAAGGTTGATTGCTATTATCTTGGTTTTGCATCGCGGGCAATTCTGCAGTCTTATTCAAGCGTTTTTGAATGAATGCGTCAAAGGGTGGTGGTTCACTGCATTTTACCCTACCACCCATGAAGCCAGCAACGGTGGCTAAGGTTTGACTGGATGCTGAACTGCAGTCAACACTGGTCGTCATCTTTTGTTCGAACCTTTCTTCCTCAGTCAAAAACGAATCGCTTTCAGCGGCACCTAACTTTGGGTGGTCTCGCTGTTGTCTATATTCGCTTGCTGCTTGCGCCGCTAAGCTGTTCAACTTACTTTGTCGATACGAATTCAACTGGCTTTTTGCTATATCTTGCAGAGGTTGTTGAAAGATGTTTTTTTGGTTTTTTGCTGCTTCAAGGGCAGGCAAGGTGTCATCAATTAAGGGCGATTCCGTAGCTTGTTCTGACTCCGGCGTCTGTGTATCAGTTGGCTCATCTTCGACCGGTTTTTTTTCTAAGTCGGGTTCAGCAGGAAGGGGGGCTTCTTCAAGCTCTGCAGCTTGGACTTCTATCTCTGTATTTTCTTCTGAAATAACAGCAGGTAATTCACTTGTGGATATTTCATCCTCTTGTTGCAGTAATTCCTCAGTGGGTAAAAAACTGCTGGTATCCACAAATAATAATTCAGCTTGAATGATGGGTGGTTTTTCTACAGGAAGAATAGATTTGCGTTTACCCAGATAAAGCACAGTAAACAGAGCCAAATGGAGTGAGATTGAGACAAGTACGATCAGGCTTAAGCTACGATTTTTATTTTTGAGCACTTACCGAGTCGACCTGTCCATAATAAAAGTATCAAGCATAGAGCATGTAAAAAGCATAAAGTTCCCCTTTCTATCACTGCGCTAGGCTTGCAATGCTTTAATCGCTTCATCGCGGGTTCGTGCAACAGTGATCTTCCAACTACTTCCAGCAAAAATATTTTTTAACAATAAGCCGACACTTTCTGGCTCCGCGTAGCCCAATAATATCACTAAATTAATATTGGAGAATTTTTGCGCATCCCGTTTACTTAACAAGGCTAAGCCCGTTGTATCTTCTGTGGTGAGTTGCGAGCCTGCAATTTGGCTAAAATCCAAAAATAAGTTTCGATGCTGGCTTAGTGCTTGATGATATTCTGGGTTCTGATTCATGAAAATCAAATCTAGGGCGGTCAGAGTGCCTTCAAATCGAATTGTTGCTGTTGAATCGTGGCTGGTAATTTCATAGTGCATAGACCCTCCGTTTGTTGCATAGATAAACACCTAATGACAGCTGAATCCGCGCTGGTCTTTGGGCGTTATGATACATAAGGCGCCAATTATACTGGATGTCACTTTTTTTAACGAATATTTATCCGCTGGCTAGCAATTCACTTAAACCTCTTTGGCTGCACCAATAAGGGGTGAAACGTAAATTGCGAACCAAAAGAGTGCAATAAAAACTCGCTTTTGTTGCCTCTTTTCATATATGTAATTGAAATATATGATTTTTTATTTGTGGCATAGGTCTTGTTCTATGTAGTTCAGCGACTTGCAATAAAAAATCAATAAAACACTGAAAAAACCGGGAGCAACACCATGAAATTAGTAACTGCGATCATCAAGCCTTTCAAGCTTGATGATGTACGCGAAGCAATCTCTGAAATAGGAATCGATGGTTTGACCGTTACCGAAGTCAAAGGCTTTGGTCGTCAAAAAGGTCATACAGAACTTTATCGCGGTGCAGAATATCAAGTCGATTTTTTGCCTAAAGTAAAACTCGAAATCGCTGTTCAAGACGACCATGTTGACCGTTTGGTCGAAGCCATTGTGGCATCGGCTAAAACCGGAAAAATAGGTGACGGTAAAGTATTCGTCTATGACTTAGAGCATGCAGTACGTATTCGTACCGGTGAAATTGATGGCGAAGCCATTTAGTCGTTAAGGAGATAATCATGGAAATTACATTTGAATTGGGCTATGCCCTCGATACGTTTTACTTTTTAATCTGCGGCGCCTTAGTTATGTGGATGGCAGCTGGTTTTACTATGTTAGAAGCCGGTTTGGTTCGCGCTAAAAATACCACTGAAATATTAACTAAAAACGTCGCACTGTATGCTATCTCGTGCATTATGTTCATGATTTGCGGTTATTCAATTATGTACGGTGGCGATGAGTTTGTGATGTTTCTTTCAGGCATCACTGGGGATGGCGCAACTGGCGTAGCTGAAGAGCCGGCAACTTATGCGCCATCAGCTGACTTTTTCTTCCAGGTGGTATTTGTTGCTACAGCAATGTCTATCGTTTCTGGAGCAGTCGCTGAACGCATGAAATTATGGTCATTCCTTGCTTTTGCTGTTGTTATGACCGCGTTCATTTACCCGATGGAAGGTCGTTGGACTTGGGGTGGCGAGCCTGTGTTTGGTATGTACACATTGGCTGACTTAGGTTTCGCTGATTTTGCCGGTTCTGGTATTGTGCATATGGCCGGTGCCGCAGCTGCTTTAGCAGGTGTCTTGCTATTGGGTGCTCGTAAGGGTAAATACGGGGCGGATGGCAAAACCAATGCGATTCCTGGTGCAAACTTACCGATGGCGACCCTTGGTACCTTTATCTTGTGGATGGGCTGGTTTGGTTTTAATGGTGGTTCAGTATTAGCGACCGCTAGTGTTGAAAGTGCTAACAGTGTTGCCGTGGTATTTATGAATACTAACGCAGCAGCGGCAGGTGGTTTAGTGGCTGCGCTTATTTTAGCTCGTATCTTGTTCAAAAAGGCTGACCTTACTATGGCGCTAAACGGTGCACTAGCTGGTTTAGTCGCGATTACTGCTGAACCTTCAACTCCTACGCCATTGCAAGCAACTTTGTTCGGTGCTATCGGTGGTATTCTAGTCGTGCTCAGTATCCTAGCCTTAGACAAACTAAAAATTGATGATCCAGTAGGCGCAATCTCTGTGCACGGCGTAGTCGGTTTACTTGGTTTGTTACTTGTTCCTATTACTAACGACGGTGTATTGCTAACCGGTCAGTTAATTGGTGCTGCTACTATTTTTGTTTGGGTATTCGGTGCTAGCCTAATTGTTTGGGCTATTATTAAAGCCGTAATGGGGATCAGAGTAAGCGAAGAAGAAGAGTTTGAAGGTGTTGACATTAGTGAGTGTGGCTTAGAAGCCTATCCAGACTTTGCTATCACACGCAACTAAACTTGATATTGAAAAATGGGATAATAATAATAACCACCCCATTGGTAGACGAGAGATTTAAAATCTCTCGATTATCTTAGCCAGGAAGGCAATAGCCCCGCAATTAGCGGGGTTTTTTTATGGGAGTATTAACAAGCAAGGGTATAAATGCTTAAAAACTTCAAAAATATCAATAATAACGTATAGTTAGCTGAGGATAGTTAACAGATTAGTCGTGATATGACCCAAGCCCAAAAAGGTATCTGCGCAGAGCCTAATTTGCATGCCTTGTACTTGATTTTTAATGTGATTGATGACGAAGAGCAAGCCATTCGTACTAAGTTGGCCTATATTCTCGAGTTATTTACCCATTTTGATGACGAATATTACGAGGCTATGGTGTCTGGTATTATCGCTATAGGTGCGAATTATTGGCACGAACTTTATCCTGGTCTAATCCCTCAGGCCTTGGCGCCTTTTCCTGATATGCACTGCGAAGATCGTAATGCGCCGGTTTCTCCCGGTGACCTATTTATCCAAATTCGTGCTGATCGCTTAGATGTATGTCATGCACTGGGTGTAGAGATTTGTCAGTTGTTAAAACCCCATGTTGATCTGTTGGAAGAAGTCAGAGGCTTTCGCTACTTGGACGGACGTGAGTTGACCGGTTTTGTTGACTCAATTAGTAACCCCAAAGGCATGCAAAAGTTTGCTATTGCGGTGGTAGGTGATAACGATCCTGATTTTTCGGGCGGTAGTTACGTGCATGTTCAGCGCTATCAAATCAATATGCACAGCTGGCAATTACTACACGAGTCAGACCAAGAAGATATTATGGGCTGCAATAAGAATAATAATACCCCTTTCGACTTAAAACAATTAGCGGAGTATTCCCATGCCAAACGCAGTCATCACAGTGCGGACAACCTAGAAAAAATTGAATTGTTGCGTCACAGCATGCCCTTTGGTGACATGTCAGTACAGGGGAGTATGTTTGTGAGTTGTGCGAATAGCCCGCAACCTTTTAAAAAGATGTTACGTAGTATGATTTTTGGCACAGAGCAAGGCATGTATGACAAATTGCTCGATTATATGACGGCGCAAACAGGCGGTGCTTTTTTTGCTCCATCAGTGAATTTTATTAAACAACAAGCTAAAAGTTAAGATTGAGCCAGCTAAACTAATATGGCCCCATCCCAATCACTCTTTAGTGGTAATCCCTGTAATTTGTGACATTGGTTGATGTGGTGAATAACCAAAGTATCTTGGGGGTTAATTGCCCGAGCTTGCTGAAAATAGCTTAAGGCTTTTGGCCAGTTTTGTTGCATTCTACTACTTAAGCCTTTCGCAATTAAGGCTGCATTGGCCAGTTTAAGTTGCTGCACTTCAATGGGTAAGTGATCAATCACTTCATAAATTTCAATGGCCGAACTGCGTCCTTTAACTCTGACCCAATCTAATACACGATAACTAAAATGCTGTTTCGCCTCAGCAACGTCAAGTGTTGCGGCGCTCACCACAATATCTGTCTGATAAATAGGTGCGAGGGCTTCTAAGCGATAAGCAATATTGACACTATCACCAATAACAGTAGTGTCCATCCTGTCATCTGAACCAACGGTACCGATGATCACTGGACCAAAATGGATGCCAATACCGATGTTAATTGGTGGATAGTTAGAGTTACTTCGATGCTGATTATAAATATTCAGCGCATAGCGCAAATCGAGCGCAGCCCGAATGGCATCTTGGGCCTTATCTGAGTTTTGTCCTTCTGGCCTATCAAATAAGGCCATAATAGCGTCGCCGATGAACTTGTCGATAAAACCCCCATTTTGATGGATGGGATCATTCATACGCAAAAAATAAGAATTTAAAAAATTCATTAACTCTTGTGGGCTCATTTTTTCTGAAAGACCAGTAAAACCGCGAATATCGCAAAATAATATAGCTAGTTCGTCTTCATCGGCGCGCCCCAGTTCAAGGGAAGATGAGCCATGTTTAGCAAAATGATCGACAAACTGCTTAGGTACAAATTTACGAAAGGTTTGATTTAAGCGCATCGATTCATCCGCTTTGTCTTTAAAGCGTTGAATGGTTTCCGCGTCTTGAGGTTCGTCAATTTTGCTCGAAGAGGGATCCAATAGGGGAAGAAGTTGTTTTTCTCGGCGGGGCACCTTGCGCCAGAGAAACACCAGTAACACAGTATAAACGATGATAATAACAATCAAACTCAGTGTTAGAGGTTGAGTAAGCTGTTCTAGCATAGTGTGTTGTTCATCGAGTGTGCCCTTGCTTATTGTTGGCCCTGTCTTTGGCAGTATGTGCTGCCAAAGACAGGGTTATACTTTGCTATTAGTTTGTTGTTGCTGCAACTTCAGCTAACACTTTATCAGCTATAAGCAAGGTTTGCTCAATGATATCCGCGGTATGGGCTGCGGATACAAAACCAGCCTCATAGGAAGCTGGAGCTAAATAAACACCATTCGCTAACATGCCATGATAAAACTGATTAAATTGAACCGTATTACAATGAGTTGCTTGTTGATAATTGGTCACTCGTTCAACATCGGTGAAGAATAAACCAAACATGCTACCGGCATAATTAACGGCCATTGGAATGCCATGTTTGTTGGCGATGGTTTTAAATCCTTCAGCTAGTATTTTTGTATTTTCAGTAAGTTGTTCATACAAACCCTCTTGCTGAATGGCAGTTAATGCAGCGATACCTGCCGCCATGGCAACGGGATTGCCAGACAATGTACCTGCTTGATAAACCGGCCCGACTGGGGCTAGACATTCCATGATTTCCCGTTTGCCACCAAAGGCGCCTACAGGCATACCGCCACCTATAACTTTACCTAAGCAGGTGAGATCAGGTGCTACGGCATATTTTTGCTGTGCCCCACCAAGCGCTACCCGAAATCCTGTCATGACTTCATCAAAAATGAGTAATGCCCCGTATTGATCACAAATATCCCGCAAGCCGGATAAGAAGCCATCTACAGGTGGAATACAATTCATATTGCCTGCTACAGGTTCGACTATGATACAAGCAATGTCATCAGGATGCTGGCTAAAGGCTTCAGCCACAGAAGCCAGATTATTAAACTCAACAGTTAAGGTATGTTTGGCAAAATCAGCAGGCACGCCAGGAGAACTTGGAACGCCAAATGTCAGAGCACCAGAGCCCGCTTTCACCAGTAAGGAGTCGGCATGGCCATGATAGCAACCTTCAAACTTTAATATTTTATTGCGCTTAGTGTAACCACGAGCCAGACGAATGGCACTCATAGTCGCTTCAGTACCCGAGTTAACCATGCGCAGCATTTGCATCGACGGGACTAATTTGTTGACTAACTCAGCCATCGTTACTTCCGCTTCTGTGGGCGCGCCAAAACTTAAGCCAAACTGTGCAGCCTCAATCAGGGCATTACGAATCGCGGGATGATTATGCCCGAGAACCATAGGGCCCCAAGATTGCACGTAATCAATATAGCGCTTTTGATCAACGTCAAAGATGTAGGGACCATCTGCCTTACTGATAAATGGCGGGGTACCGCCAACCGCTTTAAAGGCTCTAACGGGTGAGTTAACGCCGCCAGGAATATACTGTTGGGCGCGTTGAAATAGGTCGATAGATTTTTGCATAGTGACTTCTTATTAGTGGCAGCAAGGCCAATGAAAATTAAATTTGCCGACAGACATTAGTGTACTTGGCACAATAGCGTGCGAGTGCAGTTAACTCTTTACGTGCCAATGCACCTCACGATCAAACTTGTGCACAATATCTTGTACACCGAGAGTTAATGCGAACAGTGCCATCCTTACCAGAATACCATTGTCAGTCTGTCGAAAAATAGCCAGATTAGGGTTCAAATTCAAATCATTGTCTAATTCGTTGGCTTCAGCACGAGAATCTCGTGGAAGCGGGTGCATAATGACGGTTTTAGATTGAAAGTGTTTAGTATAAATCAACTGATTTAAGCGAAATTTGCCACGATAGAGATTAGCTTCCTGTTGCGAGGGAAACCGCTCTTCTTGAATACGAGTTTGATAACAAATATCAGCATCAAGATAGCCTTCTAATTGCTCACTAATCGTATATTTATGACCCGCTTGATCAATGGCGTCAATAATGGCTGAAGGCATAGCCAGTTCTTTCGGTGAAATTAAGGTAAAGCGTATATTTTTGAACAAACATAATAATTTAGAAAGTGAATGTACGGTACGACCATATTTTAAATCACCTATCATAGCAATGTGCATACCGTCGATATTACCACCGTGGTAGGTCAGTTCCTTTTGAATGGTGTATAAATCCAGCAAAGCTTGGGTGGGGTGCTCATTCGAACCGTCACCACCGTTGATCACTGGAACTCGACTGCCATCAGCAAATTCTGCCACTGAACCTGAATCTGGGTGACGCATTGCGATGATGTCTGAATAGCCGCTCAAGACCCTAGCTGTATCATACAGAGATTCGCCTTTTGCCAATGCAGAGTTACTCATGCCAGTGGTTTCTCTTACATCACCGCCTAGCAGGTTGAAGGCTGAACCAAAGCTAACTCTCGTTCTTGTGCTGGGCTCAAAAAATAAATTACCCAATATCGCACCATCAAGCACTGTCGTGCGTTTTTGTCGTTTTGCATAGGGTAACATTTGATTAGCAATGCTAAATACTGTTTCAATTGCGTCGCGATTAAATTGATTAACGGAGAGAATATGACTGCCTTCAAACTTCATAAATTAGCGTACTTGCAAGGTAAAAAGTGCTGAGTATTTTAGCAAAGTTCAAGGTGCATTGGCTTGAAAATATCTACTTTATGACTTTTTTCTTTGCATTAGTTTATCCATTACAGGTTTAAGCGCATAAAAGTACTGTTTGGATCGGCTTGATAGTCAGCAAAAGGACCGCAAAATTGAAAACCCTTACGCAAATAAAGTTGATGTGCTGGCTTGAAAAATGTCTGGGTACCGGTTTCGAGTAGCACTTGTTTTAGCCCCAAACAGCGCGCCTCGTCAATAATATGTGCGACTAACTGACTCGCTATCCCTTTGCGACGTTGATCGCTAGCGATGCGCATTGATTTAATCTCACCTTGAGATGAACTGAGAATTTTTAATGCGCCGCAGCCTAATAATACTTGCTCTTGCCATGCGCACCAAAATTTAATATTGGCAGCTTTTAGTTTGCTTAAATCTAAAGCGTGCACTGATTCTGCGGGGGAAATACGATACATATCGTTCAGATGTTGCTGCAGAAGTTCGGTAACTTGCAGACTACTTAAGTCATCTAGTGCAATGGTGAACATATTGACTCCTATTAAGATTTAAAGGCTACAAAATTTTAATCGGAGTCATCGGACAAACAAACCTATTTATGGATTATTATTCCTTTACCCGTCGCTGCACTTGATGAGACTTGTTTGAACTCGAACTCGAACTCGAACTCGAACTCGAACTCGTCTTTCTATTGCTATTCTGCGATGATTCGCGTTGACGATAGGTGTTATTAGGATTGTTATACTTGCTCTGCTCTTGCCTTTTATATTGAGTTTGTTGTGTTTTTTGGAATACGTTTTTTGGCTGTCTATTGGTGTCTGTTGATGGCCTTATATCCTTCTGAGATTGCTCTTGAGCCTGAGATTGGGGCCTTGAACTTATTGTTGCATCAACCTGCTTTTTTTCCTGAGCCTGAGATTGGGGCCTTGAATTTATTGATGCATCAACCTGCTTTTTGTCTAGAGCTCGACTGCGTTGAAGACTACTTGTTTGATTAAGTAAACGCGGCTTGTCCTTACTTACATTGTCATATTTACTGACTTTTAATTCTTGCTGAATCTGTGTTGCACGTTTATCGTCATGCAGGCTTTTGTTGCGCTGCTGCGTTTTTTCAGTTTGGTACTGATGAATATCTAATACACGTTGCTTATCAATTTGTTGACGCTTCTGCCCGCTATATTCCGTTGAATTTGTGACATATCTATTAGGATTGGTTTTTAAGTTGCCATAATCGCGGCTGATTGCTTGTCCATTAGTCGTATAATGCACGCCTCTTCTATGGCTTTCATTATGCTGCCATCTTGAATATTCTCGATTAACCACAACGCGTCTGCTGTCGTGTGGCCATGACCTATAAACCCGCGAACGGTAGTTATAATCGGCATAAACATAGCGGTCGTGCCATCTAAAACCACCAAAATAAAAAGTTGGGCCGATATGAAAGCTTGGGCTCCAATACACCCCAGAATTCAATACATAGTAAGAGGGACGGGTCCAATAATAGGGTTGATAAGAATCCCACCACCAGGGGCCGTAAACGACTCTGGTGTCATAATAAGGCACATAAATAACTTCTTTTTGAGTCGGTTGAATGGTGATTTGTTCATCTTCTTGGCTTACTTCAATGTATTGATTGTTGTTCAAGTTGCCCTGTGCATAAGCTTTTTGCCGCAAAGTTTGTACGCTGCTCAATACTTGCTCTTCGTTATTTAAAAAAGCGTCCCCTAAGGATTGCAGCCAATCAAGGTCTTCGCTGAAGCGTTGCAGTAAGTCATTAAAAGGGATTAAGGCCTTTACGCTGGGATCCCAGTCTTTATCTTCCACTGCGTTAAGCGCTTGTTGTTCTTCCAGATCTTTATTAGCCAAGCGCCAACGGGCAGCCTGAATTACTTCAAGGGGATAGGTGGCGGCAACCAGTATGTGTGACAACAACGTATCTGGATACAGAGCAATAGGAGCCAGTATTTGGTCAAGTTCAGCTTGATTGAGCTGAACTGATACCCCATTTGCTTGAGCATTGCTGGTGTAGGGCGTGTTATCGGCTGCTTTCAATTGGGTTACTTGCCCGTGTACCACGCTCGTTTGCAGATTTAACGCGATAGAAAGCGCCAACATAGATAGGTAATATTTGATATTTATGGTTGGTTTTGACATATCAGTTTCCTAAGCCAATGCCAGGCAATGAATTTTGCATGACAATCTTTAAACATAGTTATAAGGCCTCAGCCCTTAACCAAAACTGAATAAAAGCTTAAAGTTGTTGAAAAAGATCTAGCGGAGAACAAGCTTATCCCTAGTTCAAGCTTTAGATTTTAAGCTTGAACTAGATCAAATTAGATATTATTTAAGCAGGTGGGGATCAAATTCATGCCCGAGTTTCTCGGTCTTGGTGCGAATATAACTGCGGTTATCGTCTGTTACTCCATGATCAATAGGGGTACGCTGAACCACTTCAATGCCCATTAACTCTAAGGCTTTACGCTTTCTTGGGTTGTTGGTCATAAGATTGACCCTTGTGACATTGAGTTTTTCTAACATTAATTTGCAAATGCCATAGTCGCGCATGTCGGCATCAAAACCCAAGTGTTCATTGGCTTCAACGGTGTCCATGCCGTTGTCTTGTAGTTTATAAGCGCGAATTTTATTTAATAAACCTATTCCTCGACCTTCTTGACGCAAATACAGTAATACGCCCTTACCATTGTCCACAATGTTTTGAAAGCCCTTTTCAAGTTGGGTTCCACAATCACAACGGGTACTAAATAAGGCATCGCCGGTCAAGCACTCTGAGTGAATGCGAATTGGAATGACTTCATCAGATTGCCATTCGCCAAAAGATAAGGCCACATGCTCTTGTTGGCTGGCAACTTCAACAAAACCATGGATATAGAACAAGCCCCAACGGGTGGGAAGCTTGGCCGAACTGACATATTCATAAAGAGAAGAGGTTGTTGTATTCAAAAAATTACACTCTTAAGTAAAAATATTACTACTTTGCTGGCACCTATATGGGCCTTTTAAAATAATTTACAAGGCAATTTCACAATCAAATTAGCCCAAGCGAGTAAATTCGTTTAATGACTTTGGTCTAGCTACTCCGTAACCTTGGGCGTAATCGACGCCCATTTTTCCCAGTTCAACTAAAATTTCCGAAGACTCAACAAATTCTGCAACGGTCTCTAAGCCCATCGCCTTGGCGACGTCATTGATAGAATTCACCATCGCCATATCTATAGGATCAACCAAGATGTCTTTGACAAAACTACCATCAATTTTAACTTGGTCGACAGGTAAGGATTTTAAATACGAATAGGATGAAAAGCCACTGCCAAAATCATCTAGCGAAAATAAGCAACCTAAACGGTGAAAGGTATTAATAAATTCTAAGGTTTCATCCATTTTAACTATCGCCATACTCTCGGTGATTTCAAAACAGATCTTGTCATAGGGGATCAAATACTTTTCAAATGCATTTAAAATAAATAATTTTAGATCTTTGTCAGCCAGTGAATGCCCGCTCAAATTTATATTACAACGCAACAATTGGCTTTTGTGTTCTGGGTTTGCCGCTAACCAGCGAAAGTAGTGTTCAACTACCCAACGGTCAATTTTTGAGGTGAGATTATAACGTTCTGCTGCGGGTAAAAAAGAACCAGGCGAAATGATCTGTTTGTCTTGGTCGCGCATTCTGAGCAAAATTTCATAATGATGCCCTTCAATGTTTTTCTTTAAGGATTGATAATGCTGATAATAAAGTTCGAAACAGTCATGTTGCAAGGCATAATTGATATCCGAAACCCAGGTAATTTCAGATTCATAACGTTGCATTTGTTTATCATGAAATGAGTAAGTATGAATTTGATTCCGACCCATTTCCTTTGCCATATAACAGGCTGAGTCTGCCATGCTGAGCAACTGTTCTGAGGTTTTTATGTCTTGAAACCAAGGTACTTGGCCAATGCTCACCCCTAAGGTAAAAATACGGTTTTCCCACATAAAACGGAATTCTTTGACCGTGTTTAGCAATTTGTTGGCTAACAAATAAGCCATTTGCGCTGCATCACCTAACAGTAAGACTCCAAATTCGTCACCCCCGAGGCGGGCTAAAACCCCTTTGTCTTGCACAACATCTTGCAATTTTTGCGACAACTGTTTAATCAGCAAATCTCCTGCTTTATGACCACAGGTATCATTAACAACTTTAAACTGGTCTAAGTCCATATACAGTAAGGTCAGTTCACTGTTATTGAGCTGTGCCTCTTGTAGCCCTGCATTGAGACGTTTTTCAAACTCTCGACGATTATAAATTCCAGTCAGTGAGTCATGGCTGGCCAAAAACTCAAGACTAATATTTGATTGTTTGCGCTCAGTAACATCAAAGATCGAGCCAAACATATATTTAATGGCATTTTCTTGTTTGATTTGGGTAGAGATTGAAAACCAAAACTCGCTGCCATCTTTACGCAAACCACGTAATTCTTTACCAATGACTTTGCCATGTTGATGCAGTTCGCCAATCAGTAATTCTCTATCCCGTGGGTCAGCATAAAATTGGCTAGCATTACTGACATGTTGTAGTAGTTGTGTTTCATCTTCGTAGCCAAATAATATGCACATGGCCGGGTTGACTGTCACTAGCCCCCCGTCTAATGTTGAGGTGTAGAGTCCCTCGGCTGAATTGCGAAACAAGTCATAGAAATGTTGTAGGTCGCTAATGGTGGTTTGTTGTTTAATCTGTTGGCGCTTAACTATTACGCGTTCATGAGCTTCAATAGCTAAAGCAATCATGACAATCGCGATGACCGAAGTTAAAGTGAAAAACCAGGACAATGATGCACTTAGACTTACCCCGGAAAGAAAAAAGCTCAGTTGTGTAACGCTAATCGTCGATATCAAAGTCAAGGCGCTAAAGCCGATTAAGTTCGACAGAGTTTTATCTTTTTTATGATAACAAATCGCTAAGGCTAACAATAATACGCCACTTATACAGGCTAATACGGTAGCACTATAAATTTGTTGATAGGCGTTTTGCAGTAATCCGCTGGCAATGCTAAGAAAACCAATAAAGTAGGCGCAATAGCGCCAAAAAACAGGTACCCGCTCCAATATTGCAAAACACACTTTAGCGACAGAAATCAGAAGTAGGCCAAATAGGGCATTGCTAGTATTAGAGATATAGGCGCTGATGCCAATGAGTTGGCTAATAAAACCACCAATATTAAGCGAAAGTAGTAAATATAAACCGCAAGAAACAGCGAACCAGAAGCGTATTGGACTACGCAGGAATACATAGGTAATTAAAAAATAGCACGCCAATAAACTTAATCCGCCACACAGAAAGCCGATAAAAACTAAGACAAACTGTGCTTTCTCCAGAGTCGAGGTTTGAGTTGATAGTTCTATTGGCAAAACCAAGGGGCCATCATCCACGATTTTTATGTAAATACTGACACGGCCTTGTTGGTTTGCTGAAAGTGGAATAACAAATAATCGATGACTGATGGGACGTTGTGAAAATTCACGATTAGCCCCCAATAAATAAGAGCTGAGGATACGGCTCTTGTCATCAAGGACATAGACATCGACAAAGTTAAGTTGAGGATTGCCTATGGTTAAAAAATAATTGTCTTGGCTGTTGAGTTGAAAATCAAGTTCAAGTTTTCCCCATAAGCTTTGCTGAGCTTGTAACCTAGGGGATGAAAACTGGCTTTGCCAATCTTGTAAAGATTGCACATCAGACAACTGCATTTGTTTATCAGTAATAAGCCAAGTCATTTTGCTGCCAAGATCAATACTGTCATCGTTGTCATTAATTTGTATAAGAGGAGACGTACCTGCAGCAATGAGCGAGCTTGATAATCCAGAAATTAATATTAAAGCGATAAGCCAGATATTTGGCGTCCTTCTTTTTGTCATAGGCCAATTTAGATACTGCAGCATTATGGCATTAATCCTCTAGTGTGTAATTTGTCATAATAACAGAAGTAAAAAAGATAATGATCTACGACGAGTCCGAACGCAGCTAACTGCTGCATGAAATCTCAAGTGTCTTGCCCCAATCTGGAGGAGGGGCTGCAAATCTTTCCAGTTCAGGATTTTCTGCGAAAGGTTTAGCAAGCGCGAGTAGGTAAGTTTCAAACAGACTGTAATCGCCTTGCTCAGCTTTATCAATGACTTGTTGAGCTAAGTAATTACGTAATACAAACTTTGGATTATATTGTTTCATACTGGCACTTCGTTGCTCTTTTGGCCAATTTTGTTCAGACAATCTATGCGCTAAACGTTGTGCCCACAAATCAAAACGTGTTCTATCAATAAAACTATCTCGCAAATTGTTAGCGTCGAGCTTAGGTTCAAAATCACATAAACGCCTAAAATAAACACTGTAGTCTTTTTTCTCCGTTGCCAACATATCCAACCATTCATTGATAAGGGCTGAATTGTCAGGATGATTTGGCTGTAAACCGCATTTAGCCCGCATTATGTTGGCATACTCAGCTAATAAATGTGTTTCGTATTGGTCTAATACTTCAGTAATCTGTTGCCGATTTAAATAGGGGGAAAAAGCCATCGCTAGCGCATTCAAATTCCACAAACCAATACCAGGCTGACTATCGAATGAATAACGGCCTTGTGGGTCTGAATGATTACAAATGTAACTAGGCTCAAAGTCATCCAAAAATGCATAGGGACCAAAATCGAAGGTAATACCATGAATCGACATATTATCGGTATTCATTACACCGTGATTAAAGCCATAGGCCTGCCAACTGGCAATCATTTTTGCCGTATCTTGAACAATTTTGCTCAGCATCAGGGCATAGCGGTCGGGACTATCTGCCAATGCTGTAAAATGGTATTTAAAGCTGTAGTCAAATAAGTGCTGGAGTTTGTCTAGTTGTTGACTATGAAAGAAATATTCAAAGTGCCCAAAACGTAAGTGGCTTTGACACACTCTGATCATCATGGCGCCATTTTCTGACTTTTCACGATAAACCATCTCATCACTGGTGAGCAAACATAGAGCGCGTGAGGTAGGAATGCCTAAATGAAATAGGGCTTCACTGGCGAGGTATTCACGAATAGTTGAGCGCAATACTGCTCTCCCGTCAGCAAATCGAGAATAAGGCGTTTGCCCTGCCCCTTTTAAGTGTAAATCCCATCGCTCGCCATTAGGTGCGATGACTTCGCTTAATAATACGCCTCGTCCATCGCCTAAGTCGGGATTCCAATGGCCAAATTGATGGCCGCCATATTTTTGTGCCACCGAATATTGAGTTAAGGGGCTGTCGCTGGAAAAAAGTACATTTAACCACTCATCATGAGTGTGCCATGGCAGATTTAATTGATCTAACAATGATTGATTTATAGTAACGACTCGCGCATTCTTTAAAGCCTGAGGTAATACTGGTGTCACTAACTCACTCAGTTCGTTTGCATAGGAATGGTCTAATGTCATTGCGTTGTGCTTTCCAAAGTAGTGTAGTTAGGTGCTTAATAACGAATTAATTAAGGATCAAGATGATATTACATAAAAAAATAACTTTTATCGCCACTATAGTGTCCTGTGCTTTTGTGTCTCTGTCTGCTTGGTCGGCAGACATCGAAGCGGGCAAAACAAAAGCAGTCAGCTGTAATGCCTGCCATGGTAGCAAAGGGATCTCGATGATCCCAATGTATCCTAATTTAGCTGGCCAAAAAGAACAGTATCTAGTGTTGCAATTAAAAGCGTTTAGAGACGGCGAACGCAAGAATATGCAAATGTCACCTATGGCTAGTGGTTTGAGTGATGCAGATATAGCTAATTTATCAGCCTATTACGCAAGCTTAGATCCTAGTGGAAAATGAAACCAGTTCAAAGAAAAGTGCTAGGCTAATACATGAATCAAATGGAAGAATTTAAGGCCATTATCGGCTTTATTGTTGAACTCGAAAAACTCAAAACGGTAGAAAGAAGAATTAAACCTGTGGGTTTATCTCGTTTTGAGAATAGCGCTGAGCACAGCTGGCAAATTGCTTTGTTAGCTCTGACGCTAAGCCGCTATGCAAGCCAGCCAGTGAATGAACTTACAGTAGTGACTATGTTGCTTTTGCATGATGTGGTAGAAATCGATACGGGTGACAAGTTTGCCTATGATGCCAATCACGATGATTATGCCAATGAACATGCGGCCGCCGTGCGCTTGTTTGCTTTATTGCCCGCTAAAATAGGCGCAAGGTTTCTGGCCTTATGGGAAGAATTTGAACAGGCACTCAGTCCGGAAGCGCAATTTGCGAAAGCCATAGACCGTTTGATGCCAATAATACAAAACTTACATAATGGCTGCCAAAGTTGGCTTGAAAATCACATTACGGTTAAGCAAATTTTGGCTAAAAATATTGCAATAGAAAAAGCTAATCCACAATTATGGGCTTGGGTGAAAGAACAAGTGAACGAAAAAGCCCGAGCAGTTGGTTTAGCCCTTGAGTAAGGGCTAAGGTGGTCTGTTTTGCATTGAAATACGTAAACTTTAGTACTAAATACTCTATTGAAGATTAAAAGGAAGTCTTATGATTGTCGTTCATCATTTAAATAACTCTCGTTCACAGCGCATTTTATGGATGTTAGAAGAACTTAAATTACCTTACGAAGTAAAACGATATCAAAGAGATGCGGTGACTAATTTGGCTCCCAGAGAATTGAAACTCGTTCATCCCTTAGGTAAATCCCCTGTCATCACCGATGGGGACATAACTGTTGCGGAGTCAGGGGCAATCATTGAGTATTTAGCCCTTACTTATGCTCAACACAACATGGTGCCACCTGCCGGTACAGAGGCACATAGACAATACACTTATTGGCTACATTTTGCTGAAGGTTCACTCATGCCACCCATGGTGGCGAAATTAGTGTTTGATAAAGTCCGTGCTAACGCTAAGCCATTCTTTGTTAAAATAATTGCCAACAAAATAGCGGATAAAGTGATGGGTGGTTACTTTGGACCCAATATCACCGCGAATATGCAATTTATTGAACAGCATCTTGCGAATAATCAATGGTTTGCTGGTGAGCAAATGTCTGGGGCCGATATTCAAATGAGCTTCCCTTTGGAAGCCACAATGGCACGTGGAGCGGCACTGCAACACCCTCACATTGCTGCTTTTGTTAAAAAAATACATAGCCGTCCAGCGTATAAAGCGGCTCTGAACAAGGGCGGACAATATGATTATGTCTAAACCTTTGTGCAGTGTTAATTATTAGGACGATGTATCATAAAATTAGCGGCTCAACTGACCGCTAATAGCCAGTATAACAAAGAGCTTTACAGCTGAACGAGTCGTCTATTAAAACTATAGGAGCTCTAGAAAATCATCCTTGGCGATAGAATTAGGTATCAAACAAGGATTGTATAAAGGCTATTCTGTGTCATCGTCAATATCAAAGCCCTTCTCGCGCATTTGGCGACGAGCCTCTTTAGGTATGTGTTGACCATTGTCTTTGCCTAAATCGTCGTCATCCGGCAAAGGTTGCCCAGTAAAGGCATGTAAAAATGCTTCACACAATAACTCTGAATTTGTGGCATGGCGCAGGTTGTTTACCTGACGCCGAGTCCGTTCATCAGTTAATACTTTTAACACTTTCAGTGGAATAGACACGGTGACCTTTTTAACTAGTTCACTTTTTTTACCATGGTCGGCGTACGGATGAATATATTCGCCGTTCCATTTTGTTAAATTTGCCATCATTACTCGCTTTTATCTTTCTTATACGCGGAAATTCTAACTAATACGGGCAAAAGGTCAATGATAGACTGCTAAACATCTTGACGGCTTTACGTACAAAGTTTAGTTTAGACGTCTAAACGGCTAAATATTATATTGGAGTTAACATGGTGTCATATGCACAGGGCATAGATTCATTAAATCAGTCTTTATCAGAAGTGAAGGGGATTAATGTTTCTTTTGAGTTTTTTCCGCCTAAAACAGATGCCATGGAACGCACTTTGTGGAAATCAGTAGAGCGCCTAGCTCCGTTAAAACCGGCTTATATGTCGGTTACTTATGGTGCAAACAGTGGTGAGCGCGATCGCACTCACGAGGTGGTAAAGCGTATTCAAGCAGAAACCGGTATTGCTGCAGTGCCTCATTTGACCTGCGTCGATGCAACAAAAGAAGAGTTAATTCAGATAGCTAAAGACTATTGGGCCAGCGGTATCCGCAAAATTGTTGCCTTACGAGGAGATTTACCTCCTGGTGTTGAGAAACCTCAGTCTTATGCATCAGATTTAGTGAGCTTACTGAAAAGTGTGGCAGACTTTGATATCGCCGTTGCTGCTTATCCTGAAAAGCATCCAGAAGCACCTAATAGTCAATTTGATTTATTGAATCTAAAACGTAAGGCTGATGCTGGGGCAACTGAGGCTATCAGCCAGTTTTTCTTTGATGCGGAAGTCTTTTTACGCTTTAGAGACCGTGCTGCTGCAGCAGGAATTGATTTGGATATTGTGCCTGGGATCTTGCCAGTAACAAATTATCAAACCTTGCAACGTTTTGCAGGCTTCACTAATGTGCATGTACCTCAATGGTTGCACAAAATGTATGATGGCCTGGATCAAGACGATCAAACCACACGTAACCTGATGGGGGCGAGCATCGCCATGGACATGGTTAAGGTGTTAGCCAAAGAAGGTGTGCGAAATTTCCATTTTTACACTTTAAATCGCAGTGAGTTAAGTTATGCAATTTGTCATATGCTTGGAGTAAGAGCAGACAAATAGTGACACTATTGGCTTATTTCGGGCAAATTTGCCAAACACGATGGCAAATTAATCAAGTAGGATAGTGAGAATTGATGACCGATGTAATAAAACAGTGGCAAGATAAACTGCAGCTAGTCGGTCAGCATGCTTGGGCGTTTTTGCGTTTATTTATCAGTCATTGTGGCCAAGATAAAATTACCGTTTCGGCCGGACACTTAGCTTATGTTTCGTTATTGTCTCTCGTGCCCTTTATTATGGTCTTTTTTACCATATTATCGGCTTTTCCTGCTTTCGCCGAAGCACGTGGTGACTTAGAAGCCTTGATCTTTGGTAACTTATTACCCCAAGCTAGTGATCAATTGCAGCAATACATGGCCAAGTTTATTGGTAACGCCTCCGGAATGGGGGCGGTGGGCATTGCATCGTTGGTGGTAGTGGCCTTATTACTCATATCAAATATTGATAAAACCTTAAACCGCATTTGGCAGGCCAAAAGTGAACGTCCGATGATCTTTACTTTTGCAATTTATTGGATGGTATTGACTCTAGGGCCCTTGCTCATTGGTTCGAGTGTATTGGTGAGTTCTTATCTTGTCAGTTTAGCCACTTATGCCGACGAATACACACCAGGCTTAGCCACTGTTTTACTTAAAACGGTGCCCTTTTTAGCCTCTATCTCTGCATTCTTTTTGGTTTACATGTTGGTGCCCAATAAAAGGATTAAGCCTCAATACGCTATTGCAGGCGCTTTTGTCGCAGCTGTTTTATTTGAATTGTCTAAAAAAGCTTTTGCATTTTATATTACGAGTTTTCCTTCATACCAATTAATCTATGGTGCCTTGGCCGTTATTCCGATTTTGTTTGTGTGGGTTTATTTATCTTGGATTGTGGTACTGGTAGGGGCTGAATTTACTCATGTACTGGAAGTATATTTGTATGAAGAGTCCAAAGAGATGTTCGAAGAACAGAGCAAAACCTAAGTTTTGCTCTGGGACTGACAGGGCTGTTAGGTACTTTGCATATTGGCAATAAAGGTATTTGACTCTTTAATGGCTTTATTCATTTCAATAATCAATTTTCCAATATTATTTTTAATGCCGTTGAACTCACCTTGTAATGCACCAATCGCATTGGCATTAAGATTGTGTTTCAAATACAACACGTTATCTCTTAGGGCGTTTAGCACAGGCGGCATTTTCGCCTCTGCTTTACGCATAGCGACCAGTAGGCTTTTATACCGTTTTTGCGTATCCCGTAACTTGGCTTGACTGTCACGTTTTAAACTGACATTCGAATATTGCTCAAGTTCGTTTTGCCACTCCGCAAATAAGGCTTCGGCGACACTTTCAACTTTGTCAATGCGCTCACTCACTTCTATTGCAGACTGTTCGCTGGCTTCAAATTCATTTTTCAGCGCGTCATAAACGGCTTGTAACTCACCGCCATCAAACTTTATCAGCAGACTTAGTTGTTCAAGTGCTGAACTAAATTGTTGTTGGGCTTCTTCTTGCGAGTCTTTAGCATTTTCCACCCGGTCCACCAGAATGTCGCGTTTTTCAACACCGACTTTTTCCCACGCCGCATAATAGGCGCTCTGGCAAGAGGTGAGGCAAATTAGAAAACTTAAGACGATGAGTTTTTTCATGTTTATGCCTTAAATCGAGCCGCGTCAATAATGGCCCAAATGTGAAAGAGGAAACCGAACAAAGCCATAAAAAACAATATACCTGTTGCAGCTAGTGAGTAGTTCACTGTAACCAATAAGAAAAATAAAATTGCCGCTAAAATTCTTCCCTGCACCAATTGGCCTAAACCCGGGATAAAAAAGCTACAAATTGCGGCCAATACATTTCCACCTGAACCTTGTCCTGCCATTTTTTTAACTCCTAATATGTTTTGGGGCTGGTATTTATTAGTTAACTTAAATCATAATCGTTGAATTGACAAACTTGAAGTGTAAATTCCTATGAGCGAACTTTATCCTGCGATCAAAGCTTATGATTCCTTAATATTGCCAGTTAGCCATGGTCACTCACTTTATGTTGAGCAGACCGGCAATCCAAAAGGCATACCCGTATTGTTTTTGCATGGTGGCCCTGGAGCTGGCATCGGCGAAGATTATCGTCGTTTTTTTGATCCTCAACAATATCGAATTATTGGTTTTGACCAGCGAGGTTGTGGAAAATCTGCGCCTTTTGGAGATATCACCCACAATACTAGCCAAGACTTGTTGGCCGATATTACGGCCATTCGTGAGTATTTTAATATCAGTAAATGGCTGTTATTTGGTGGTTCGTGGGGCTCAACCTTGGCCTTATTAGCCGCGATAGATAAACCAGAGTCAGTGAGTGGATTAATTTTGCGGGGGATTTTTCTGGCTAGGCAACAAGATTATGATTGGTTTTTAGCTGACGATGGTGGCGCAGCACAACTTTTTGCCGACTTTTATTACGATTTTGTTGAGCCAGTTAAAGCGCAATTGAGTCAAAAAACCTTGATTGATGCCTATCATGACTTATTCGTTAGTGATGACGAAATTAGTAAAATGCATGCAATTAAATCTTGGTACTTGTGGGAAACGCGTATTAGCCGCCTGCATGCCCAATTTGATGAAGAACACTTGATGAAAGATGTGCATGGCGCGATTAGTTTAGCTATATTGGAATGTCACTACGTGAAAAATCATTGTTTTATTCCTGAAAACTTCATTCTCAAGCAGATAGCTAAAATTAAGCATATTCCTACCAATATTATCCACGGCCGCTATGATAGTGTTTGTAAACTCGAAGCTGCCTATAGCCTCAATCAAGCAATGACTAATAGTCAATTGACTATCGTACCCGAATCAGGTCACAGTGCATTTGAGCCTAAAATAGCAGCAGCATTGTGTATTGCGACAAAAGCCATGGCACATTTTTTACAGGAAACAAAGTGAAGGGACTAATTCAGCGGGTAAAACATGCCAAGGTAGAAGTAAATGGCGAGTTGGTTGGTGAAATTCAACATGGCTTGTTAGTCTTACTGGGTGTTGAACAACATGACACTCAACAAAGTACTGAAAAATTATGTAAAAAAATCCTCAATTATCGGGTTTTTGCTGATGAATTTGGCAAGATGAATCTTAATGTTCAGCAAGTGCAAGGGCAGCTACTGATCGTTTCGCAATTTACCTTAGTTGCAGATACTCAAAGTGGTAACAGGCCTAGTTTTTCCTCTGCTGCTTCTGCAGCTTTAGGCAAAGAGATGTACGACTATTTTGTTAGTTTGGCACAGCAGTCACCCGTCGAATGTCAAACCGGCGTATATGCTGCTGACATGCAAGTATCACTGCAAAACGATGGTCCTGTGACTTTCATGTTACAAGTATAAATTGCCGAACAACGATTATTAGGATTTAATGTCCGGCTAGCTTTGCTCCATCTGGGCTTAGTAGATTGCAATATAAGAGAATATAGGAACTATGTATAAAATTGAGACGCCGATTAGCGAAGCAGATTTTGCACAGTACTTTGAAATGCGTTGGAAAATGCTGCGTAAACCTTGGAACTATCCGCTAGGTTCAGAAAAAGATGAATATGAGCAGGTCAGTCAGCATCGTATGATCCGCAATCAAGACGGCGATGTGGTCGCCGTTGGCCGAGTGCATATGAATTCATCTGATGAAGCCCAGGTACGCCATATTGCAGTGGAAAAAGAATATCAGGGTAAGGGCTTAGCGAGTTTGATTCTGGCCTCACTTGAAGCCGTTGCCCGAGATGAAGGCGCCATTAGATTGGTAACCAATAGCCGTCAGATATCTATACCCTTCTTTGAAAGTGCAGGTTTTGAAATTGAGCGCGAAGCGTCGAATGAATTTGGCAAATTAAAGCGCCAACAAATGGTGAAAAAGTTAAGTGCGCCGAATACCATATTATTACACCCTAAATGGTGCAAATCGCTGCAAAGTATTTGGTATGAAACCATTCCAATTAGTGAGCAAATGGGGATTAAAATTTATCAGTATTCGGGTAGGACTTTAGAAACTAGAGCGTCACTTAATAAAAATATTAATCTACATGGCACCATGTTTGCCGGTAGCATTTTTTCTTTGGCCACGTTAACAGGCTGGGGCATGATTTTTTTACAGCTAAAAGAGAAAGGTTTAGAGGGGGATATCGTACTAGGTGACGGCAATATTCACTTTCATAAACCCATTACCATGCAGCCTCGTGCATTATGTAATGTTGAGTCTTTTAGTGGCAAGTTAGATGGCCTACTCAAAAATAAAAAATGTTTTATTAAATTACAAGTAGCTATTTTAGATGGCGACACTCCTGTTGCTGAATTTTCTGGTTTGTTCGGTGTGCTACCTATCGCTGAAGAAAGCGACGAAAAAGCGAATATATAAGATTAAATAAATTATTGCAGGCATAAAAAAGCACGCTCTAGGCGTGCTTTTTTGTTTGCGACTACTTTGATGATTAGGCTGCTGCTGTCATCGCACTTTGTAATTTTTTCATCGCATTTTTTTCTATTTGACGAACACGCTCAGCAGATACCTGATACTTTTCAGCCAAGTCCTGTAAGGTGATTTTGTCATCAGACAACCAACGTGTTTGAATAATGTATTGGCTACGCTCATCCAAGGTTTTAATCGCTGAGTAGAGTTTACCTGAGGCCTGTGAATCCCAATTGGCGTTAACCACGTCGGACTCAACGTCAGCGCTTTTATCTTCCAGGAATTGCACGGGTGCAAAAGTACTATTTTCATCTTCATCAGCAGACAGATCAAAAGCTTGATCTTGGCTGCTCATTCGAGCTTCCATTTGCAGTACTTCTTTGGTGCTGACACCTAAATCTTCAGCAACCTTTTGCACTTCGGCATGTGTGAACCAACCCAAGCGTTTTTTGTTTTTGCGCAAATTGAAAAACAATTTACGTTGTGCTTTGGTGGTCGCTACTTTAACGATACGCCAATTTCGTAACACAAACTCATGGATCTCAGCTTTAATCCAATGGACAGCGAAGGAAACTAATCTCACTCCCATAGTAGGATCGAAACGTTTGACCGCCTTCATCAAACCGATGTTGCCTTCTTGAATCAGATCCGCCTGCGGCAAACCATAACCTGAATAGGATTTGGCGATATGTACAACAAAACGCAGGTGAGACATTATCAACTTTCTAGCAGCTTGTAAGTCATCATCTTGTTGCAAACGCTCAGCTAAACCACGCTCTTCTTCCGCACTGAGCATACTGATGCCACTTACTGCCTGAATATAAGTTTCGATGCTTCCAGTCTGCGGGACTGTCAATGTCAATGTGCGTAAATCTGTACTCATAATAACCTCGTATTACACAATGGCCGCTAGCTTATCAAAAGCACGCTAGTTGTGCGACTCAAAATCTGTTATTTACCTGTCCAATAGACCGTGAAAATTGTAAAAAATTGCATCCATACACAAAATAGTGCTTTAAAAATAATTATCAAGCTTTGAGCTTGAAGATAAAATTCTAAAACTACTGCTTTTACGTTAACCTGTAATCTTAAGTTCACTGTATTGCCGGACATTCTATGTTTAGTTATGTTGCTCGCCAAGCGATTTTGGATAGTAAGAAAAACCTTTATGCTTACGAGCTGCTGTTTAGAGAGGGTGAACAGAATTTTTTTCCGGATATTAATCCTGATGAAGCGACTTCAAAAATATTAACTAACAACCATTTAGATATTGGTTTAGAAGATATTACCGGCGGTAAGCTCGCTTTTATCAATTTTCATCAGGATACCTTGCAGCACCGTTTTCCTACCTCTTTAGAACAAAAACTGGTGGTCATTGAAATTGTTGAAACGGTACAACTGACCCCGGAGCTGGTGCAGGCCTGTATTAATATTAAAGAAATGGGTTATAAGTTAGCTCTTGACGATTTTGACTTTGATCCAAAATGGGACGTTTTGCTGCCCTATGCTGATATTGTAAAGGTCGATATTGTTGAGTGCGACCAAACACTGATGCGCAGTAATATTGACAGACTCAAACAAGCCAATATAAAACTGGTGGCTGAAAAAATAGAAACCAATGAGGACTTTGAAGAATACAAATCTTTGGGTTTTGATTATTTTCAAGGTTATTTTTTTGCGCGGCCTGAGATCGTTAAACAAAAAAGCATTCCCACCAGTAAGCTTGCTCTGATTGATTTGGTTTGTGCCAGTGCGGCCGCTGATTTCAACCTGACAAGGGTTAATGACATTATAGAGCGAGACGTCTCCCTGTCATATAAGCTACTGCGCTTTATCAATAACCCTTTAATCGATAAAAGCAATAAAATTAGTAGCCTACGCCATGCTTTGAATTATATGGGCGAGGTTGAAGTTAAAAAATTTATTGCCTTGGTTGCTTTGGCTAATCTAGGTAATAGTAAGACCATTGAATTACTTCATTTATCATTAATACGTGCTAAATTTTGTGAGTTAGTTGGCAAAGCAAGAAAACTTTCCGACAACCCGCCAACTGGTTTTTTACTCGGTTTGTTTTCTTTACTAGATGCCATTTTAGATATCAACATGCGCAATGTCGTTGGAAAACTCCCCTTGGGTGATCAATTGAAAGGGGCTCTTTGTGGTGAAAAAAATGAATTACAAAGCTACTTAAGTTTGATTAAAGCCTATGAATTGGGTTTTTGGCAGGGTATTACCCGAGATACTCAAACGTTAAACCTTGAACCTGCCACGACTCAAAGCTTTTACCATGAGGCAATAAAGTGGGGACATGCAATGAAACAACTTATTAATGATTAAATTAAGTGCCAATGCACTAACTTTGTTGAATATTTATTAAACAGTTTGTAGATTTGATTTACTAGTTTACGATACTATTTCCCTCATTAAGTCGTAGTGTTTTCTGATTATTATTGGGCTAGTCGTTTAGCTTGGTTACTAATAAAATAAATACTCATATTTCATAGGAAGATCATGTTTGCGTTTATCGCTCGGCAACCTGTTTTAGACAGAGAAAAAGAAGTTTTTGCGTATGAATTGCTTTTTCGCGACGGAAAAAACAACTGCTATCCCGACACGGTAAAAGATGAGGCAACAACAAAACTAATTGCCAGAAATTATTTAACTCTGGGCTTGGATGATATTTCTTGCAATAAAAAATCGTTTATTAATTTCCAAGCTGAAACAGTCTTACATGGCTTCCCGCCTAATCTTGATCCTGAGAACGTTATAATAGAACTATATGACGGTGCTTTTAGCCATGATAGTTTGCTGAATTTATGTAAACACGTGAAAAACATGGGATTTAAATTAGCCATTGAAGGCCATCGTTTAAACCAAAAGTGGAATGATTTTGTGCCATTCATTGATATGGTTAAAGTTAATACCACCAAAGACGATTACGAGGGTATTGCCAAAACAGTCAGCATCTACAAAGATTCTGATGTGCAGTTAATTGCCGAAAAAATCGAAACACAACAAGATTTTGCGATTTATCGCGAAATGGGTTTTGATTATTTTCAAGGTTACTTCTTTGCTCGCCCTGAGTTAACCACCCAAAAACATATTCCCACCTCCAAACTTACCCTAGTTGAATTAATGGGAGCGAGTTCTAGTGTCTCCTTTGATATTGATAGCATCAATGGTGTGATTGAACACGATGTAGGCTTGTCTTACATGCTGTTGCGTTTTATTAACAACCCAACTATTAACAAACGTTATAAAATAACGTCACTGCGCCATGCATTAAATTACATGGGAGAAGTGGAGATTAAGAAGTTTATTGCTCTGCTTGCTTTAGCTAATTTAAGTGATGATAAACCCAGTGAATTAATTCATTTATCCTTGGTTAGAGCGAAGTTTTGCGATTTGGTCGGGATAGAAAAAAAGCTGGGTAGCAATCCACCACTGGGCTTTTTAGTTGGTTTGTTTTCGCTACTTGATGCTCTACTTGATCAAGATATGAAAGTATTAGTGGAAAAACTACCTCTTGTTGATGAGGTGAAAGTGGCCTTGTGTGGCGGTCAAAATGATTTATCCATGTATCTACTTTTGGTCAAGGCCTTTGAGAGCGGTAACTGGCTCAAGGTAATTCGAATTTCGAAAATATTAGAGCTTGATCAAAAACGTTTACACAGTCTTTTTAACGAAGCGATTGTTTGGGGTAATGGGGTAAGAAAATCTATTTCTCCGCATTTTCCGGAAAGTAAAGCCTAAATTCTTTAATTTAAGCCGCCCTAATTGACTGTGAAAGGTGCCATGAACCAATTCATTAAAGATTACTTAGTAGTGGCACAGAACGCTTCTGGGCGTAATATGAATGTGCCTCTTTATCGATTTATCGGCGCCCAACCTGGGCCTAAAGTGTATATTCAAAGCTCAATTCACGGTGCGGAAGTTCAGGGTAACGTAGTTATTTATCATTTGATCCAATGGTTTAAAAACTTACCTATACGCGGCGAAATTATTCTTGTACCAAACTGTAATCCAGTAGGTACCAATATTAAAGCAGGCGAATACACCCTTGGTCGCTTTGATCCCGTCAATGGCACCAATTGGAATAGAGGCTATTTTTTTGATGCTCAGTTTGTGCATCAATTTGCGCAACAGCTAAATGATGACGACTCGATTACAGACATAAAACAACAATTTCGCCAGCAAATTAAACAACAGATTCAGCAAAAGCTCGATCAAGAATGGGGGCTGGGTTTAGCGCAACGATTAAATCTGAAGCTTCAACAGTTAGCCTTTGATGCCGACTATGTACTAGATTTGCACAATGGCCCTGTGTCGACTCGGCATATTTATGTGCCGCAGTATGCGCGAAATTCTGCCCTGAAATTTAATATTCCCCATGTCATCTTAATACCCAATGTCTTCTCTGGGGCATTGGATGAAGCCACTTTTTGTCCATGGTGGACGCTGAGCGATTTAGTGAGTGCTCAACGTCAAGAGCCAGTCGATTTTGCCGTTGAAGCTTTTACCTTAGAAATGGGCAGTCAGGAAGTAATTAGCTTTAGCGAGGGTGAATATGATGCAAGGAGTATATTGACTTATTTAAGCGCTAAAGGCTGCCTTTTACAGGAAACCATTGAACCACAAACCATGGGTCGTATCGCCGTTACCTTAAATAATTATAAAATTTATTATACTCAGCAAGGAGGGATTGTTGAGTACGTGGCAAAGCCAGGCGACTATGTAAAAAAAGGTGAGTTATTAGCTCGCGTACTCAACGTGGATAAATTGGAAAATGACCGAGCTACCACTGACATTCTCGCTCCGTGTGACTTAGTCGCTATTTTGCATTTTCCTTCAGCCTCAGTACTCAGTGGCACCCAGCTGTATAAGTGTTTTACGGCTTTTTTTGAACTTGAACCAGTTGATTAAACGTTGGGCAGGGTATTACTTTTCGAATGTTCGTAAACCAGTGCGGTTTCAACATGACTGACTTCGTTATGAGCGGTAATTTGATTAAATACAAAATCTCGTAGGTGTGAGGTGTCTGAGACACTAACATGTACAAAAAAATCAATATCCCCACCCATATGATAAAGACTCAACACTTCCGGTAATTCTAACCACTGTCTTTGTAGTTGGTCCACCGTCGCGCGATTGTGATCAGACAATTTGACCGAAATCATTGCCTGAATATTTCCACCCAGGGCATGTAAATTAACTTCTAATCTCGAACCTAAGATAATGTTGTCTATTTGTAACTTTTTGATTCTTTCCAAGCACGAAGACGGTGCGAGTCCAACTTGTTCGGCGATGTCTTTATTGTTTAATCGTGCATCTTGATAGAGCAAAGCAAGAATAGCTAAATCAGTCGTATCTAATAGGCGTCGTTGGTTCATCCTATTTTACCTGGACAAAACGTACCAAGCACTGCGTCGCGTGTGGCACCTGTGACACTGGCAAGACTGCCATTAAGCTTATTATTGTGGGCATAGGCTAACCAAGCAAATGCCATCGCTTCTACCGCGTCAGGGGCAATACCCAGTTCATCAGTAGTTAACACTTCACATTCATGCAATCGCGACTCTAAACATTCCATTAAAAACTCATTTTTGGCACCACCACCACAAATATAAACTTGCTCTACATCAGGGAAATGTAATATTTCATCAGCGATAGTTTTACTGGTAAACATAGCTAAGGTGGCTTGCACTTCTGGGGGGCTAACAATCATCGAATGAGCAGCAAGTTGTTGTTCTAACCAGGTCAAATTAAACAATTCTCGGCCCGTACTTTTTGGCGCTTTGCTTGAAAAATAACTATGCTGACACAAACGCTCAAGTAGTGCTGACGAAGCTGAACTTTGAGCAGCCCATTGACCCTTAAAGTCAAATGATTGACCTGTGTGCTTATGACACCAAGCATCCATTAAGGTGTTGCCTGGACCCGTGTCATAGCCCAGTACTTTGCCTAAGCCCGCTCTAGGCAAATAGGTCAAATTTGCGATACCACCAATGTTTACTACTATGCGCGATTGTCGAGCGTGGCCAAACACCGCTTGATGAAATGCTGGTACTAGAGGGGCACCTTGCCCACCGAGAGCCATATCTTTGCGACGAAAGTCAGCTATGACATCAATGCCTGTTGCTACGGCTAAGGTATTTGGATCACCAATTTGCAGAGTAAAACTATGTTCGCCAGATGGAACATGTCGAATGGTTTGACCATGGGAGCCAATGGCGCGAACTTGCTCGGGGCGAATATAGTTCTCTTTGAGTACAATTAAGGTGGCTTGCGCGAATACTTCGGCTACCGCTCTGTCAGCGTGACCCATCTGCACTATTTCGTTAGTACTGGGAGCACACAAGATGTGTAGTTGTGCTAATAATGCTTTGGGATAAGGAAAAGATTGGCAATCTAATAAATGCGGGTGAAGTCCAGAGAAATCGACCAGGGCGACATCAACACCATCCATACTGGTGCCTGACATCAACCCTATATATAACTGCGACACAACTTACTCCTGTTAGTTCATCGCCAACATGATACGTTTATTATTATTCAGTTGTAGTAGTCTATCTTGGGCAATGCTGGCAAACGCTTTTGCTTCTGATGGCTCTATGGGGAGAGCTTTAGGCAAAGCAACTGTGCGTGGATTGCGATGTACGCCATCAACCAGAAATTCATAATGTAAATGCGGGGCTTCTGCCATGCCAGTTGCGCCAACATAACCAATCACTTGCCCTTGTTTTACCTTGGCGCCACTTTTTACTGCTGTCTTAGAAAAGTGTAAGTACTTGGTGGTGTAGGTTTCACCATGTTGAATAAATACGTAATTACCATTGAAGCGATTATAACCAGCCTCAATGACTTTTCCATCTCCAGCAGCTACCACAGGAGTCCCTTTAGCGGCTCGGTAGTCTATTCCGTTGTGCGGTTTATAACGTTTTTGAATGGGATGAAAACGATTGGGATTGAAATTCGAACTGATGTATTTGAAATTGACCGGTGCGCGTAAAAAGCTCTTCCGTAAACTGCGACCTTCAGGTGTATAAAAACTGCCGTCAGAATGACGAATGGCAGTATATGTTTCACCTTGATTAACAAATTGTGCTGCAACAATATCGCCATGTTCGACAAATTCACCGTCAATAAAATGCTCTTCGAACATCACAGAAAAGCTATCCCCCGATCTCAATTCCAAAGCGAAATCGATATCCCAGCCAAAAATTCCAGCCAAGCTCATAATCTGACTTTCACTCAAATTGGCTTTTAGTCCTGCGTTCCAGAAACTGCTAAAAACTTCGCCCTGAGCAAAGTTTAACCTCGTCTCAACAGGTTTCGACTCAATGTGTCCAGAAAAGCTATTATTCTCGTTTCTATTAATAAACAAGGTTTCAGTAGGGGAATACATATAGCTGATCGATTTAAGTGTGCCGGCATTATCAATTTCTAAACCGAGGGATTCACCCGGTAACAGATTAATTAATTTATTCGCATGCTCTTTCACTTGGGAAACGCGATAAGTTTCTTGAGGAGTTAAGCCAGCACGATTGAATATTTTGGCTAAATTATCGCCTTTTTTCACCTTAAATATTTTACGCTCAACGGCAGAATCAAAAGCATTGATTTGTGCCTCGGGGAGATTAGCGAAGTCAACAGCCAAATCATAACGCTTACCTAATTCCAATGCAGGAACTGGCGTATTTTTGTATGCACTCACTGGTTCAGACGGAATAAAGACTAACACCAATAAAACGCCCATTAGGAAGCTTATGGTCCATTTATGAGGTTTTGGTAAGTGTTTAAAGGAAATTTTGACCACGAAGACTAACTACTCAAACTATCTGTATTGCAGCAGAATATACTGAAATTAATCCATTTTCTAGAGGTAGGTGTTTTTTTGAACACTTTATCTTCAGTATTAATTAAATTGACAAGTCGATAAAAACGTTCTTACCCTTTCAATGCGGGCGGTAGACACGTAAAATGCGCGGCTAATTTAAGATATTGATGATAAGAGCAAGGTACTGAACAATGGTTGACTGGCAAAGTGCGCTAGCAGAAATTCAACGAGGAGCAGACGATATTCTTTTGCTTGATGAACTGGTTGCTAAATTAAAAGAGGGTAAACCTTTAAAAATAAAAGCGGGCTTTGATCCCACTGCGCCTGATTTACACTTAGGCCATACTGTACTGATCAATAAATTGCGAACATTTCAGCAATTGGGTCATGAAGTTATTTTTTTAATCGGTGATTTTACTGGCATGATTGGCGACCCAACGGGTAAAAATGTCACACGTAAGCCCTTAACCAAAGAAGATGTATTAGCCAACGCCGAAACGTATAAAGAGCAAGTCTTCAAAATACTTGATCCGCAACTTACCACAATTCGATTTAATTCCGAATGGATGGAGCAGCTGGGTGCGGCGGGCATGATTAAGTTAGCTGCCAACCAAACAGTGGCAAGGATGTTGGAGCGAGACGATTTCAAAAAACGCTATGCTAATGGACAACCCATAGCGATCCATGAGTTTTTATATCCATTGGTTCAGGGGTGGGACTCGGTAGCCCTTGAAGCTGATGTCGAACTTGGAGGCACCGACCAGCGTTTTAACTTGTTGATGGGGCGCGAGCTGCAAAAGTCAGAAGGACAACGCCAGCAAACGGTGTTAATGATGCCTTTATTGGAGGGGCTTGATGGCGTGCAAAAAATGTCGAAATCATTAGGAAACTATATCGGTATCACTGATGCTCCTAATGATATGTTCGGCAAAATCATGTCAATTTCTGATGATTTGATGTGGCGATATTATGAGTTGCTCAGTTTCTTACCAAAAGATGTTATTACAGAGTTTAAACAGCAAGTTGTAGACGGTAAGAATCCAAGGGATATTAAAATTGACTTAGCGAAAGAGCTTATCGCCCGTTTTCATTCTAAAGATCAGGCAGAAGCTGCCCATCAAGAATTTATCCAACGTTTCCAGAAAAATGCAATTCCAGATGAAATGCCTGAATTTTCGCTGACCTTAGGTTCAGAAGGTTTAGCCGTGGCCAACTTACTCAAGGAAGCTGGATTGGTGGCGTCTACATCTGAAGCGATGCGCATGATCAAGCAAGGCGCGGTAAAGCAAGATGGCGAAAAAGTACAAGACAGTAAGTTGGTTTTCAATACTGCTGCAGAATTTGTTTTTCAAGTAGGCAAGCGCAAGTTCGCGCGGGTGTCACTGAGCTAAGTGCTTTAGCCTCAGCTCCGCTTCCGCTTTGAGTTCAGTGAAACTGACCCAAAGCGGAAGGTTATTTTGATTTTTTTCCTATTGGTATATTCAGAGAGCTTAAATGCATATCTAAGGCTTGCACCGATATCCTAATTTCTAGTACCGATAGCCAAAGAGAATACAGTAATAATACTAAGCTAATAGCAAAGATTGAGCTGCCGATTGCTTGGTAGTCTGCATAAACGGCTAGCATAGACAAAACACATAAAAAGAAACTCCCAGCGCCTGCTTCTTGCATACGTTTAATCAATAAGATTCGGGCCCGCAAGTTAGCAATTTGTGCTTGAGCATTTTCAGTTTGATGTTGTAAATCAAAATTTCTAATGACCGATGCCAAGGTTAAAAAGCGATTGGTATAGGCAAGCAATAGAAGAGATATTGCCGGAAATAACATTGCTGGTGTGGTTAAAGTAATGTTCATTCATTTGGCTCAAATAATGTTATTAGTTTTACTTAGTGCAGAATGAATGAAGTCGATACAGCCTTTGTCATCAGTAAAAATATGTCTACTTATATGGCTAGTTACTCCAAGCGCTTCGCGAAATTTCTGAGATTGGCTTATCAGTAAGGGGGAACGAATTTGATAAGCATCCATAATACACCCTCGGGTGATGCCAAACTGATGAGAGCGCTTTACACTCTGCGCAGCCTCATTAGTATAGCCATCGCAAGCGGATAGATCTGCACAATAAGCCCAAGGTTGTGTTGCTAAGGATTCAGCTAATTGACAAAAATGTCGATGAAAGTGCAGCGCTACAGTTTCGCCAATCACACCATGGACAATGCAAAATAAAACTTGGCCATCGGTCCATATTGAATAATGGCCATATTTGTCTTGATAACGGAGGGTACCGAACATCGTGTCTCCAGTTTCAGCTCAAGTGTTTTAAAATAAAACACAGATAAGAGTAATAACACAAAAAAAGATTTAAAAACCATTAATTTGTTTACACATCAAACTTAAACCATTAATCAAACGCGGGGTAAAGCGATGCAGTTCGTCTGGGTTAACCACCAATACGGGGGCACTCAAAAGTGTCTCTGTTGCTTGCCAATATTGTTCTGCTTCAGCTTTTGTAGTGTTCATAGCCGCAATTAATAAATCAGGCTGGCGGCCGATTACCTGTTCTTTGCTCACTTCGGGGTAGGGAATAGGTGAGTCATCAAAAATGTGTGTTGCGCCACAAATATGCAGTAGTTTGCTCGCCCAAGCATCAGCGCCTATGGTCATTAATGGCGCCGTCCATAAATAATAAAAAACCTTTTTTTTGCTCTGCTTGCTATATCGTTGCTTAATATCTGCCAACCCCGAATCATATTGCTGGGCTACTAGGTGGGCTTGTTGTTCTTGGCCGATGATTTTACCAAGCTGGATAATATCCTGGCTAATGTCAGCAGGAGATTGAGGCGCTGAAGCATAAACAGTGAAGCCGAGTGAAACGAGTCGAGCGAGATCTTGAGGTTTATTGCCGCCTTGCCAAGCAACAATCAGATCCGGCCTAAGTCGCATTATGGCCTCGATGTCTATGCCATTATGATTAGCAACCGAGGGCAGTTTTGCTGCAGCTGGCGGATAGTTACTGTAATCACTAACCGCTACGAGCTTGTCGCCAGCCCCAAGTGTGTAGATTAATTCAGTAGTATGGGGAGCCAAGCTAATGATGCGGTCTATGGCATTACTGTTGCTACAAAAAAGCAAACTGCTTAGAAAAAAAAGTGAGAAATGGTTTATTTTAAACGCAGTGAAATACAATTACTTTCCTATGCTCAGCATCAAGCTAAGGATAAAACAGAGTGTTAGAAATACCCAACGGGCCTTTTTGAGTCCGTGAATCGTTCGATTAATATCGTCTAACATGACGACACGTGAGCCACCACATTTAGCTAAGCGAGATTTGCTAGCGCTATAATAAATAGGACCTCCTAGCTCTATGCCTAAGGCTGCACCTTGTAAATGCAATAAAAAATAACGGCTACATATGAGAGCTGAGCCATTTCTCAATGCTCCAAAGCCCCTAATAATATTTTGACCAAGGATAAAACATAAGACGGCGACTCTCACAGGTATCCATTGGACTAACTGTAATGCTAATCGAACAGGCTGACCAAAATAATTAAATTTAGCTTGTTTAGTATTCCAGCAATGGGAAAATTCAAAAAGCAATCGATAGCTTAGTGCCACGATACCACCACCGATTAAATATAAAAGAATGACAGTACAATACTGTATGGCAAAGCGTAACATTAAGCTTTCTATGGATGCCTTTGCAATGCCAAAAGGTGATAGTAGGGTGGTTTGTCTCAATACGAGTGATTGTAACTGTTGTTTTGCTAAGGTCTTTTTGTTGCGTCGTAAGGAGAGCTCTACTTTTTTAACTGTATTCACTACAGGTTGAAATCTAATAGCGATAAACAACAGCAAACTATCAAAGAAGATAGGATATTCAGACAGATAAATAAGCACTCCGAGCAAGAGCATTAGCGGAGTGAGTAAAACTATGGGGGCTAAACAGCCAGCGGTAAGTTGCTGTATTGGATTGCCGGGATTACGATTGTGCACCTTGTAAACCAGACGCTCAGCAATCAGTTTAGCAAAGGTGAGTGGGTGATATTTATCTGCAAATTTGAGTTGTTTTTCTAATAAAACAACCAAAAAAACAGAGTAAATTGGCAACAAGTATATGCTGCCAAAGTGGTGAGTAAATTCAATCAATCAAGGTGTCATTTTAGTTTTTGTGCTGAGACAACAAGGCAATAGTCTGCATCACTATTTGTGCAGAATGCTTGGCGGCTGTTTCCAAATATGTTTTAAACGACACGGTTGAGCTGACACCTGCAATATCCGATAGGGAACGAATAACCAGAAAAGGTACATTCAACAAATGGCATGTTTGACCAATGGCCACACCTTCCATTTCCACCGCACTAATTAAAGGGAAGTTTTGCCTAATGATTGCCGCTCCCTCATCACTACCGACAAAAGCATCGCCAGAGCAAATTAAACCAGTTTCAAAGCCAATATTTTCGATACTTGCCATGGCTTGCTGTGCACACTCGAGCAAAACAGACTCGCAGTCATATTTGGCTGGCATACCTGCACATTGACCTAATTCATAGCCAAAAAATGTGAGATCCACATCGTGATGGCGCAATTCTGAAGCAATCACAATATCCCCAATAAGCCTATCCTTTGAAAAACCGCCTGCTGAACCGGTATTAATCACATAGTCCGGTTTGAAGTCCATAACCACTAAGGTTGTTGAAACAGCCGCCGCAACTTTACCAATACCGCATTTGACTAAGGCTACTTCCACATTATTTAGGGTGCCCAAATAGACAGTTAAATGTGCTAGTTTTTTTTCGATAAGGCCTGTGAGGGAGGCGCGTAATAAACTGATTTCCTCATCCATGGCACCCAATATTGCAATTTTCATCTACACTTCATTCATTCAAATTAATCTGCCGCCAGTTTATTACGAAATAAAGTTTTTATAAACCATATGTCATGCGCCATTTTAATTAGCATTTTTATTTGCAACAACTTAAGGGTTTGCACTGGACGCATAATGGGATATGACCATGCTTAAATATCTGCTTACTGTCTTGTTATTCATTTCTTTAGGGGCTTGCCAGTCCCTTAAAATGCCATCTTCTGGTCTTAAGGATGTTCTAGCCGACACGCATTTTAGTGGTTTCGAGCACGTTCCGATCGAAAGTAGTAAAGACATTTTCCTACTGCAAGAGGATGCCAAACTTTTTGCCAAAGCATCCATAGCCGGAGTGCGAAATCCTCAAGAACAAATTAAAGCCTTGGTTAGCGCGATATTCAACCATTCAAATTTAAATTTATTATACCAAGCTGATGCTAATTCGGTTGCACAAATCACCTATGAGAATAAGTCAGCAAACTGTTTGTCTCTGTCAATAATGACCTATGCATTAGCACGAGAGCTGGGTTTTGGCGTTCGTTTCCAACATATTGAAATTCCGGAGTATTGGACTAGGCGAGAGGGGCAGCGCATTCTCAATTCACATATTAATTTACAAATTTTACCCAGACAAAGTAGAACCTTTGTTGAGTTAACGAGGCAGGGTTTTGAAGTTGACTTTGATGCCCAAGCAGTCAAAAAATATGATAAAAGGAATTTACTCAGTCAGTCCCAAGTGGTGGGACTTTTTTATAACAATAAAGGCAGTGATGCCCTCTTGCATCGTCAAGATAAACGGGCTTATGCGTATTTCCGAGCTGGCTATCTAGCGGACCCAAGTCAGGCACATTTACTCGCAAATTTAGGTTATCTTTATCGCTTAAACGGTCTTTTTGAAATGGCTGAACGTACTTATTTACTTGCCATTGAGGTGGATGAAAATAACTTAACCGCATGGCAAAATTTAGCTTTTTTGTATCGCCATACAAACCAGAGTGACAAGGCCGCAAGCATATTGGCAAGGATAGAACGTAAACGTTCGAGCAATCCTTTTTATCACCTGAGTCTAGGTGATGCGGCGTTTGAACGTCAGGATTGGCAAGCAGCACTGGCCTACTATCGCAAAGCATTGAGTCTCGATAGAAACTTACATGAAGTTTTTTTTGCTTTGGCCAAAACCTATTACGAACTGGGAGAGATCAAACGTAGCGAGCATTTTTTAATCCTCGCGAAACAAAATTCTCGTAGCCAAGATGAGCAGCGTATTTATGTGGGTAAAATAGCATTTTTGCGTCGTCAAACCTGAGGGTGATAACAAGCTAAGTTGTGCACAATATGGGATAAGCTGATTGGCGAACAGGGGCTTTAGAGACTAGATTTAACAGAGTAGGGTCAGTAAGTTGGAGTAGTTGCTATGTGCTTGACTAAACGTGGTATTTTTTCTGTAGTATTTTTTGCTTTTGTTACCTTGATGCTTGGCTGCCAATCATCAAGCACAGTTCAATTGGATAGCCAGTCCATCATCTTTGATAAAGGCTTTCCAGGCTTTGATAAAATTCAGATTGAAGATAAAAAAGATATTTTTCATCTGGATGACGAAGCTAAACTATTTGTTCATCAATCAGTGGGTGCAGCGGGTGAACCGCTTGAGCAAATTAAAGCCCTCGTTTATGCCCTTTTTGATCAATCCCAATTTAATTTGTTGTACGATGGCAATGCTAATACTGTGGCTGCCGAAACGTTTAAACGCAAAGCGGCTAATTGTCTTTCCTTATCTATCATGACCTATGCTTTAGCAGAAGAAGCGGGTTTTAATGCGCAATTTCAAGATATTGATATTCCTGAATACTGGACGCGAAACCAAGGTTATAGTGTGCTCAATGGGCATATTAACCTGCGTTTAGCGCCCAAAGCCGATGCCACTGTGTTCACCGCTCGTGGTAAGGGCTATCAGGTCGATTTTGACCCACTTGCATCACGTAGTCATTTTAAGAAACGCGTTGTTAGTAAATCAATAGTTATTGCGATGTATTACAACAACAAAGGCGCCGATGCCTTAATAAATTATCGCTTTGATGAAGCTTATGCTTATTTTAGGCAAGCGCTAATAATTGAAGATTCTTTTGAATCTACAGCGGTTAATTTGGGTTTGTTATATCGCTTAACTGGTCACTTCGACCAAGCGGAAGCCAGTTATAACTATGTCTTAGAGCGTAATCCGAATAATTTGACTGCGTGGGAAAACTTAGCCTATTTGTATCTCGTTACCGAACGAGTTGAATTAGCCCAGAAAATTCTGGCGGATGTAGAGGGTAAAAGAGCCAATAATCCCTATTATTACGTTAGTTTAGGTGAGCATGAGTTGGAGTTGGGCAACTATCTCACTGCACTGAGTCACTTTAAAAAAGCCTTAACACTAGATAAAAAAAGACATGAAATCTATTTTGGATTAGCGCGGGTTTATTTGCAGCTGGGAGAAAAAGATATGGCTCAGCATTATCTTGAGCTGGCTAAAGATTTTTCGTCAAATCAACAAGATGAATTGCGTTATCAAAGTAAGTTAGATTTTTTAACCAGCCTGTAAGAACTGAACATTCACCAACTATATTAAAGTTGGTGAATGTTCACTTTTAAGCAACACCGAGCTCGCGCAGTCTTTCTTGTAAGTAGCTTTTAGCTGTGTGGCGTTCAGACAGCACAACTTGAGGATTAGGGTGTAAAAATAAGGGCAAAGAAATACGTGATTTACTCTGATCGCTACCCTTTGGATTAATGACTCTATGCGTTGTAGATGGAAAATAGCCAGCGGATGCTTCTTGCAACATATCGCCAATATTAACAATTAAATTGCCAAAATCGCAGGGCACGTCAATCCATTCATCACCGGTTCCCTTCACTTGTAAACCAGGCTCATTTGCTGCAGGTAAGATAGTTAATAGATTTATATCTTCGTGGGCAGCGGCTCTTATCGCTTCTGGTTCTTCTGAACCTGTTAATGGCGGATAGTGTAAAATACGCAATAACGTTTGCTCACTATTTTCGACCATAGAAGACAGTGATTGGGAATACAGGGCTAACACCTCTGGTGGTGAATATTTCTCGACCCAAGACAGCAGTTCAGAGGCTAGGTCATTTGCTGCTTTGTAGTAATCAACAGCTTGCTGTTTAAGCTCTGCTGGGCATCTTCCCCATGGATAATAATGAAAATATTCTTTGATATCTTTTTTCTTAAAGCCTTTGGCTGTTTCTGACACTTGGGTAGAAAAAAAACCATCATGGGTGGCCTTATCATAAGCAAAGTTATGTTTATCTTCACTATTAAAAAATGTTTGCCAATTTTTATAAATTTGCGACACAACACTCTGGTCAATTGGATGGTTTTTTAATACTCCAAAGCCGGTTTTATGCAGAGATTCTACAAATAAACGATCTGCCCCGGGCGCTTTATAATCAATCGCAACTAATTCCAACATGTATTATTACCTCTTCATCAAAATCTGGAATACAAAACTACAAACTAAGGAAAAATCCTGCCAAGGCGGCACTCATTAAGTTGGCCAAGGTTGCCGCCAAAACGGCTTTGAGACCAAGTTGAGCTATCTCTTTACGACGCGTCGGTGCCAAGGCGCCAATTCCGCCCATTAAAATGGCGATAGACGAAAAGTTAGCAAAACCGCATAAGGAAAAAATAATGATCGCTTGGGTATGAGGAGATAAGTCAGCTTGGTATTTTAAAAAGTCCAAATAGGCAACAAATTCATTTACCACCATTTTTTGCCCAATAAAGCTACCGGCTATATTGGCTTCATCCCAAGGAACGCCAAGTGCCCATGCTAGGGGTTGAAAAGCGTAACCCAATATCATTTGCAAGGTTAAGTCTTCAGCGCCAAACATACCTCCAGCCCAGCCAATTAGACCGTTTAACAGGGCAATTAGAGCAATAAAAGCCAGTAACATGGCGCCAACATTGAGTGCTAAGTGCATGCCTGATGCTGCACCGCTAGCGGCTGCATCAAATATATTTGCGTATTTTTCGTCACTACCTTCTAGTTCTTCAAGCTCATTTTTTGCCGTATTGGTCTCAGGCATAATGATTTTAGCCATCAATAATCCACCGGGTGCGGCCATAAAACTAGCTGCTAGCAGGTATTTCATTTCTACCCCCATACTCGCATACCCAGCCATAACCGAACCTGCGATTGAGGCCAAGCCTCCTACCATAACGGCAAAAAGTTCCGAACGGGTCATCTGTGGAATAAAAGGTTTAATTACAAGGGGCGCTTCGGTTTGACCGACAAATATATTAGCCGCTGCTGACATGGACTCTGGTCGACTGGTTTTAAGGGCAAATTGCAAAAAACCGCCAATTAAACGAATAATCCAAGACATAATACCGACGTGGTATAGCACAGTGATCAAGGACGAAAAGAATACAATTACGGGTAATACATTAAAGGCGAAAATAAACCCCAATGACTTGTTGCCAACAGGGCCAAATATAAAATCAATGCCCTGTTGGCTATAAGCCATGATGTTTTCAACGTAACCGGTTAATGCCAATAACATTTTTATGCCCGGTGGAAAATACAATACAAAGGCGCCAATACAGGCTTGGATCGCAAAAGCTCCACCAATTGTGCGCCAATTAATAGATTTTCTATGAGACGAAAGCACAAAAGCAATGACGAGAAGCAGTGCAACGCCAAATAAGCTGATCATATTGAGTCCTTTTTATAGTTATATTTTTTGGGTATATTTTCAGTCTATGGCAATAAGCTTTGTTGAATATGTGATTTTATAACATCCAACGCAATCCTGTTTTTGCCACCTTGAGTCACAATCACATCGGCGGTGAATCGACTTGGTGCAATAAATTGGTGGTACATAGGTTTGACTGTCGATTCGTATTGTTTTGCAACAGAGTCTAATGTTCTGCCTCGCTCTGCTATATCGCGTTTCATTCTACGTAACAGACAAATATCTAAGGGTGTATCCACAAAAATTTTAATATCAAACAAGGCTAATAAAGGCGGGCTGGCTAACAGCATAATACCTTCAATAATGATAACTGGCGCCGAATTTAGCGTCTCCGCTTCTTTTAAACGTGTATGAGTCTTATAACAATAATGTGGATATTGAATAGGCTGCCACAGTTTTAAAGCCTTTAAATGTTCAACTAATAACTCATGTTCAAATGCTTTGGGATGATCGTAATTATTCTTCTCTCTTTCAACCATGGGTAGATGGTCTTGTGCTCGATAATAATGATCTTCGCGTAAAATTTGTACTTGCTTGCCTTCTTCAGAGAATTCTTTCAACAAATTCTCAGTAAACAGAGACTTTCCAGAGCCTGAAGCACCTGATATTGCAATAATTAAAGGGGAAGACATACCGCTCCAAAACGTAAATAGAATAATTGCAGGAAAGATACCAGTGAACGGCTTAAAAGTCAGTTTAACAGATGCATTTAAGGACCCTAATTGGGCATTAATTTCATTTTCAAAGTTGTCTTTTACGTTTTGCCCTACTTATTAAAGGCACATTACGATTAATGGACCATTTGGTCAAGAAAAGACAGGCCTTAAATGTATAAAAAATGTAAAGACAAAGCACGACGACTATTTACCTATAAATTCAACGAGCTCAGGTTGCTTGTTAATAAGGGCGTAATTATGTGTTTTAGAACGAGAGCCTTCGCCCTGCGCTTTAGGAGGGTAAAACAGTTCTTTAATCTCTGAGTTGTGTTTAAAGGTCTCATCTAAAGCAGAGCGTATTTCACTGAGAGTTTTATCTAAGTTGGCGCTAAAGTCCGGACGTTTTCGTTTGGTGTGGCCTAATTCAATTAACCGATAGAAATACTTATTGGCGATCAACAATAGCTCATTGGGTACCTCATTATTGTGTCTGAGGTTTGGCACATCCGTTTGGCTACAGTAGTCGACCAAAGCGGCATAAAAACAGAATGGTTTGTTGGGTAATAAAATGGCTTCTCCATGAATGCCAAATTTTATTGATTTGTCTTTTAAATTTATTACGAGTTTTTGGATATCGGGTTCAGGGCTAATAGTATCCGGGAGCTTGTGATTGAGTTTTTTAACAGAAGGAGATAAATAGCGCAATCCGGCAACAAGCACAGCAAAAAACGGAGCCAACAGGGTTAAACTCCCTAACCAATTAATGGGGAGGAGCTGAACTTCAATGCTGACGTCTTGCTCTGGGCTCTTTAATACTATTTGCTCGATTTGGTTAACACTGATCTTATCGCTGACATTTATCCCTTGTAAACTCACCACCAGTGCAGTCGCATTGATTTGGCGCAAAGTACTATTCATTTGCTGTAAATAATCTTGAATGGATGCAGGATCTGCCGCTGTGCGAAATTTAGCATTGGCTATTTTTAGGCGAGATAAATCTAATGCAACTCTGGTTTCTATACCGGCGATGGTGCGTTCATTATTCAGCGTATTTTGATAAAACTGGCCAATACTAAAGGCTGTTTGAAACAGCAAGCAAAGGCCTAAAAATAATAAAAACAGGCTAAGTTTACGGTTCATTTGTAGGCCCCTGTACTTCAATACTTGCCTTTGAATTGCAGCCAAAAGAAGAGAGTTTTAAGCTGCTATAATATTGAGAGTGTATTTCATCAGAGAGTTCGAATAGGGACTGTTGCAGCGCACAGAGCAGGTCAATATTGTTGGTTGGCATTTTTAAATACCACTTACTACCACTGACTTGTGTTTCAATGGGAGTAATATAATTAGCTGAAAATCGCTCGGCATCTTGTACTTGCCAAAAACTCGAAATAAGATCAACTTTTCCTGAAGCGAGCAGGTCTCGCAGGGCTTCGTGTGATTTAACATAGGTAATTTGCATACTGTCATCGCCGATCCCTAATTCTGTCAGTAGTCTCTTAGGCACAATATGGCCTGAACGGCTGCTTGGATAATCGAGTAAACCCAGTCTTTTACCCCACAAATATTGCTTAGTGAGTAGGGGTTTCTCCTTCAAAGAAAAGAAATAAGCAGAATAATCCTGATATTGAGCAATAATTTTATAGCCATGGGTAACTTGGGTGGCAAAGGCTTGCATCACGTTTTCTTTCACCAGAGCTAAATTTGCGATACCTTTACCCACATATTGGGATATTTCTTGTTCATTATGACTCCAGTGAACTTCTACTTTTCCGAACTGGCGATTAATTACCGAGTTACTGCATAAGTTGCTTAATAATTGCTGTGCCATAGGCTGATCGGTGATAAAAGCCTCAAATTTTTCGTCATTTGTGGCAGACTGCGTTGCGCAGGAGAGGGATTCAGTAATTAAATTAGGTATTTCTACAATTTTTTTTTCACTATTCGCATAACCTAAAAAACCACTCAATAAGACTAAAAAGGTGGTAATAAGTATGAGATGGGTCTTGCTTAGATAAACTATTTTTAACGCCATGGTTTTTTGATGTTTTTACCGGTTGGGCTAATTTGACCAGTTAGTCTTACTTATTGCAATAGATAACTTTACTAGTAAGTAGTAAGGCATTGAAAAATAAGAATTATTGATAAGTAGTTATGAATGTCGACAAGTGCTTTTTATTTAGTGCCTGATCTGCACACTAGCACTATAAAATTTGTATCGTCGTAAAAGAGCTGAGCCTTCGTTCCGAATTTTGTTAATAAGTTCCGTAAGTGTTTAACGACGAACAAAAGTTTTTTCGCTGACAGGGTTAAGTTGGTTGTTTATTGACCGGCAAAGTAATATAAATGCAATAAAAAAAACAAATAATACGCAGCACGTAGACTAATAAGATAACCACAACACTTAGGAAACACACACAATGCTAAGAAAAAACAAACTTAATCGCATCGCGATCGCAGTTGCCATGTCTATCGGCATGTCGACGGTAGCGATGGCACAAGAGACCTCTTCTGGTAT